>WLWF01000126.1_pt1 | contig 68769 bp, 58 predicted proteins | sample 6718331 | NCBI WGS metagenome assembly WLWF01 (sample SAMN12718692, study PRJNA515312) | sponge metagenome | isolation source: marine sponge | host: Mycale hentscheli | place: New Zealand: South Island, Marlborough, Capsize Point | collected 2003-05-01 | reverse complement strand
ATAGCCCATTGATATTTACCAAAGGTTGGAAAGATGAATATAGAAATCTATTTGAAGCTGTTAAAAAAATAGCAGGAACAAATAAATGTGAAGTTATAGCATTAACTAATCACGATTATCAAATGGCCAAAGCTTCTTTAGAAGCTCAAGAGTTAATGAAATATTCTTGTGAAATAAAAAATAACTCATTAGTAATGCGTTATCCACTAAGATGGAAAACAACCTGGCTTGATGAATTTAAGAAAGAATATGAAAATTTCTTCCCATTAAAGACAATTAGATATATATTTTAAATCAAACCAAAAATTATGAAAAAAATTAAAACTATGTATAAATATAAAACTTATTTATTACTTTTTATATTATTTTTATTATGTATTACTAAAAAAATAAATAGTCAAACTTTACAAGAAGTAAAAGATTATATATATGATAAAACTGAAATTAAACATAAAGAGATAGTATACAAACAAGTAATTCAAGAAACACGTTGGTTAAAATGTACTAATTGTAGTTTAGATTACAATAATTTATTTGGATTTTATTGGAAAAAAAAGTATTTAGTGTTTAGTTCTTGGGAAGATTCTATTATTTATTATGAAAAATGGCAAAAAAGACATTATACTGATGGAGATTACTATGAATTTCTTAAAAACAGACCTTTTGCCACAGACCCTATGTATATTAGCAAATTAAAACATATAAAACTATGAATATATTTAATTATTTTATACAAGGCGGCCCACCTTGTCCTCCTTTTACTTATTGTTGGTGTTTAAGACATCCCAATGTTTCTGGTTGTAAAGATATTTTAACAAATGTAAATATTCCTATTAGTGATTATATTACAGAATTAATATTTTTAACTGTAAGTGTTACTTTTATGGGATATATAATTTTTTTTAACAGTAAAAAAATAAAAAGATGAAAAATTATATGAAATTAAATGCTATTTCAATTATTATATTTATATTAATATATATGTATTTTAATGCAATTATAACACGTAAATATATATTATTAAAAAAAGAATATAAAATTGAATGTGAGGAAAAAATAAAATATTGTAAAAAATATAATAACTTATTACAAGAAAAAAACAATGAAAAAAAATAATCTTAAAATAAATTTTGCTACAGGATTTGACCAATCAGTAATAGATATGTTAAATTTAATCTTTAATGTAGAAGTATGCGATCAATTTGATACAAGTTCTGATTTATTAATATTTTTAGGCGGAAGTGATGTTGACCCTTACTTTTATAAAGAAGAAATGAATGAAAGTACATATTGTGATACGGAGAGAGATTTAATGGAAAGACAGATATATAAATATCACGATATTAAAAAGCCTAAGTTAGGTATATGTAGAGGAGGACAATTTTTAACTGTGATGAATAATGGAAAATTAATACAAAATATTGATAATTCTCATTATGTAATGCACAATATTAAAACTGAAAAAGGTATTTTAGCAATGACTTCTGACCATCATCAAATGATGTATCCTTTTGAACTACAAGAAAAAGAATATGAAATTATAGGTATAGCAGTAGATGAAACTTATAATGAAGGGCTAAGTGTTTTTCATCATAATGGTAAAAATGAAAATATTATTTACCCAAAAAATTTTGTAGAACCTGAAATAATTTATTATCCTAATACAAATTCTTTATGTATACAAGGACATCCTGAATATTCATATTGCCCAGCAAATACAGTTAGTTATTCTTTAGAATTAATACAAAACAAATTTAAACTATGATGAGTAAATTAATTAAAATAAAATTAAGTAATTCTAAAGACTTGTTAGAATTTATTATTTGGGCAGACTTTAAAAAAATGCCTTACTTATATGCAGATAAAAGTATATCTTTATTAAGATTTTCAGGAATATTAAAACAAGCATTTATAAATAATGAGAAAGAATTATTTTTAATTTATAACAAAAGGGGGATAGGCATAGATTATCCATGCAGAAATAAAAATTATAAATCAATAACTATTCCTTATAAATATCTTAATAAGATATATGGTATTGATAAAAAAGTAAATTATTTGTCGCAAGAGGAAAATAAATATTTTAATTTCTTAATTCATAATTAATGGCTAAAAATAAAAATAAAAGAAAAAATGGGGTAATTAAAGATGGTTCTTATAATACCCATACAAAAAAAGATATTTATAATATAAATACTTCTTATTATAAAAAATTAGAAGAATATGAAAAAATGTCTTTAGAAGAATTAGAAGAATTAGGTAAAAAAACAAAATTAGGAGGTTCTTATAGATTAGCTTATTTACAGACCCTTGCTAAAAAAAAACAAAAGAATGAGTAAAAAATATAAAGACATGTTAAGTAGTATCACTATACGATATATTAAAGATATGGTTAATTCTGAAAAAATAACTCATATTAATTTTATGCATTGGACATTACATATTGAGAAATTATTTTATAGAAATGCTATGGCAATTCAAATTATTGATAATGATCCTTTTATAGAATTAGAGTTAAAAAAAGAAAAAATTCGTAAAGTAATAGGAAAATTTGTAGAAGAATGCAATATGGTAGTAGATTGGGCTGAAAAAAATGATAAACAATTAAATTAAATGGAAAAAATTACAGATAAAATAAATATATCTAATAAAAGACTAGAAAAAGAGTCATTTGAAGAGTACAAAAAAAGAAGACTTTTAGTAAAAAAAATAATAAAAAAATATTTAAGTGGCTTTGTTATATGGCAACCTAAATTACCTATTGGTTCTACAGGAAAAGTAGCTGGGCCATACATTAAAAAATTACATGGAGATTTAAATTATAAAAAAATTGAGAAAGAAAATAATGCAAGTTAAAAAAAGAAGTAAATTTAATTATTATAAAATAGGAAATATTTATCGTAAATTTTATACAAGTAAAATTAAAATATATATGTTTAGATATATTCCTATATACACTTACAAAACTCAAGTAATTGACTTAACTAATTTAAAAAAATAATAATATGATCAAAGTTCAAGTTAAAAAAAGTACTGGTTATCCAAATAGTATTAAATATTTATGGCAAAATGAAATTATTTTAATTACAGAAAACTTTAATAAAGATACAGTTTTATATACTCAGAATTCAAGTTATGAAATAGAAGAATCTTCAGCAGAAGTGCTTAATACTATTTCAAATGAAAGAAGTTTTCAACATAACTATAGTGATCCTATGTATACAGAATATAAACCTAACTGTTATGTAAATGTTAGAATGATAAAAAAAATTATACTAGCAATGCCTGTAAATAGCATGAAAAATCCTATTTATACAGTTTTATTAAAAAATAAAAAATGTATTTTTATATCTGATAATACATTTTCTAAACTGTCAGATAAATTATATTCTTTAGAAGTAAAAAATTATTTAAGTACTTTTGTAATAGGTAGATTAAATAATAAAATAAGACTTAGAGAAATCAATTATTAATTTTATGTTATATTTTATCAGTAAACAATTGTCTAATATTTCTAATATAAACACAATTGAAATATCAGAAGTTATAGACTATTGCAAAAAACAATCTATTTTATCTATTGATACAGAAACAGAAGGCCTTTTTAATCATAAAAATAAAATTATTATGTTTCAAATAGGAGATTCAAAAAATCAATTTGTAATTGATACTAGAGGCATAAGTTTAAAACCTTTTAAATCTATTTTAGAAGATAATAATATTATTAAAGTACTTCAAAATGCTTCTTTTGATTATAAATTTTTAAGAAAAGAAGGTATTATGATGAATAATATCTGGGATACTTTAATAGCTGAAATGATTTTAACTACGGGCTTAAATAAAAGAGAAGTTTCTTTAGATGCTTTATGTTTGAAATATTTAAATGTACAACTAGATAAAACAGTTAGAAATCAATTTATAAATTTAAAAGGCAAACCTTTTACTGAAAAACAAATTATTTATGGAGCTAAGGATGTTGAATATTTATTGAAAATAAGAAAAAATCAATTAATAGAATTAGAAAAATATGATTTATTAAATTGTATGAAACTTGAAAATTATTTTATAGATGTTTTAGCAGATATTGAGTACAATGGTTTTTATTTAGATACTTCTATGTGGTTAAAATTAGGAAACCAAAACAATGAAAAGCTTATTGAAACTAAAAAAGAATTAGATAATTATATTATTGATAATAATTATAATTCTTTTATTGATTATCAATTAGATATGTTTAGCGAAGAAAAAAAATGTTTAATAAGTTGGGACTCTCCTGCACAAGTAATTAAATTTTTAAAAACTTTAGGTGTAGATACTGCTATTAAAGATAAAAAAACAGGTAAAATAAAACATACGTGTGAAGAAAAAAATATTGGTAAATATAAAAAAAAGTTTTCTTTTTTAAAATTATATTTTAAATATAAAGCAGTTGCAAAAGAAGTAAGTACTTATGGAATAAATTTCTTATCTAATGTAAATAAAACAACAGGAAGAATACATTCTAATTATTGGCAAATAGTTTCTACAGGAAGAATTAGTAGTAATAATCCTAATCTTCAGAATATTCCTGCAAAAATAGAATCAGATGGTTCTCAGCCTTTTAGGGAATGTTTTAGAGGTTATAAAAATAATATATTACTTGTAGCTGATTATTCTCAACAAGAGCCTAGAGTAACTGCAGATAAATGTAAAGACCCTGCTTTAATTGAATTCTATTTAACAGGAGATGGAGACACTCATTCTATGGTAAGTAGTAAAATGTTTTCTGTAATTGAAGGAAAAGAAGTTATAATTAAAAAAGGAGACCCTAGAAGACAAATTGGTAAAGTTTTAAACTTAAAATTAGATTATGGAGGTTCTGCTTATACAGTTAAAGATGATTTAAACACTACAGAAACAGAAGCCCAAGTATTTATAAATGCTTTAATAAAAGCTTTTCCAGAGAAAAAAAAGTATTTTGATAATACTTTTAAAAAATCTTTGCAACAAGGATATATATTAATTGATGATATTACAAAAAGAAAGTCTTTTAGTGAAGATTTTGAAACTTTAAAAAAATATACAGATGTTTTAGAGAGAATGAATAAAAATAAAGAAGATAAGTCAGGATTTAATTGGAGTGAATTTTATAAAATAAAAGGTAAAATACAAAGAAATAGCCAAAATTATCCAATACAAGGAACTTCAGGGTCTATGACAAAATTAGCAGCAATTTATTTAAAAAGAGAATTAATAAAAAAACAATTATATGAAAAAGTATGGATAGTTAATTTAGTACATGATGAAATTGTAGTAGAAACTTCTGAAAAATACAGTAAAGAAGTTAGCGCATTAATTACTTTATGTATGGAAAAAGCGGGAAAAGTTTTTTGTAAAACAATTCCAATGATAGCAGAAACAGTAAAAAGTAAATATTGGACACATTAAAAAAATAAAATGAATAAAATGAATAAAATAAATAATATAACTTTAGGTTGTGACCCTGAAGTTTTTTTGCGTAATAAAAAAGGAGAATTTGTAGCTTCTTGTGGAAAATTTGGCGGAACTAAACAAAACCCAGTAAAATTAACAGATGTAGGGCATTATATGCAAGAAGATAATGTAGCTTTAGAATTTAATACTCCCCCAAGTATAGATAAAAAATCATTTAATAGAGAAATAAATATTGCTTTAGATTTAATAAAAGAAAAAGCAAATAATTTAAATTTAATGTTAGCTATAGAATCTTCTGGAATATTTAAAGAAGAAGAATTAAAACATCCTCAAGCAAAAGCTTTTGGGTGCAGCTCTGATTACAATGCTTGGACAGAAAAAATAAATAAAAAACCCTCTCCTAATACTTTTTTAAGAACTTGTGGGGGACATATTCATATTGGTTACGACAAACCTTCTTTAGAAAATAATTTAAATATAATTAAAGCTATGGATTTATTTTTAGGTATCCCAAGTTTATTTTTAGATGATGATGTAAATAGAAGAACTATGTACGGAAAAGCAGGATGTTTTAGAAATAAAAGATTTGGAGTAGAATATCGAGTATTATCTAATTTTTGGTTAAAATCAAATGAATTAATTGACTGGACTTATGATAACACTATAAAAGCTATTGACTTTGTTAATAAAGATACACAAAAAAATAAATATTATAATGATATTAACAATATAATTAATAATAATGATAAAGAAAGTGCAGTAGATATTTTAAAATATTATAGTATTCATTTACCTGCTTTAAAAGAAAATACAATCATTAAACATAAATAATAATGGACTATATTGAAAACACAAATAAAATCGTACTTTGTAGATCTTTATTTAAATATACGGGAAATATATTAGAATTAGGAAGACATTATTCTGTATATAAAGAAACTAATACTACTTATTTTTTACTAGATGATTCAGGAAAAAAATTATCTCGTTCTTATATGAAGTGGAGATTTAATGATATTGATATAGATAATGATTTAATGTCCTCTAAGGTTGCTATACCTGAATTTTATGGAATGTTTTATTTTCATGATTTACAATTTTATAAAGGCTTTTCATTAAAAGCTAAAGGAAAAACATCTTTAATTCCTTTAATAGAAAGTTCTAATATAGAAGATGTACAGGAGCATTCTATTTATGGAAATTTACAAGATTCTATAGAATTTAATCTTCCTCTTATGACAGAAACGATAGTTTTTTTAGATAAGAAAACTATGTCAGAAAGATTAAATTTTCTTATAAAAAAAGATATTTTAATAAAAGAAAATAACTTCATTACATTAACTCCAGTAGCAGCAAATAAACTTGTACAGGTTTTTAACAATAAGTTATTATCTAAAAAATTTTGGGATGAATCAAACATAAAAGTAATATTAAATATAATAAAAGCTCAAGTATTTAATGGAATATATTTAGATGAATTATTTAAATTAGAAAAAAAACAAATAAATTTTTATGCTACTAATAAAAAAAATATTCTTACAGAAGGAAATTTTTATTTAGGAGAAGATGGAGATTCCTTATTACCATTTATATTTTTTAAAGAAAGTTTATCAACTAATTATGAACGTAGTTATAAAAACTTATTAGAAGAAGTAAAAAACGAACTTAAAAAAACACTTTCTATTTCTTATAAACAAAGTAATAATTTTATGGTGGAAGACGATGTAATTTTAAATAAACAAATTCATAATTTTACTTTTGGAAAAAAGTATAAAGTTTTTAATTGTAAAAAAATAAGAAATTCTTTAGAAATAATTAAATTACAAACAGATAATTATACATCTACAGGAGAAAAAATATTTAAATATGTAGATAAAAAATATCTAAAAAGAATAGTTAATAAAAAAGAAGATATTGTTTATGACTATCAAAATTTTAAAATACATAATTCAAATATTCATACTACTTTTATACATTTAATTATACATATAATGTGTATTTTATTTATTGATAAATATGTAGGAAATCCTCAATATAAAAAACAAGTAAATAATAATATGAATAGTGAAAGTAAAGATTTTATAACTGATGTTTTAATAGTCTTTTTAATTAAAAGTCTTGATAAGTTTAATACAGGAAATATCTTATTTGATACAGTTCGATGGCATAAATATTTAAAAAATAATATAATTAAACATTCTTTGAAAGAAGGAATAAATTCTAAAGAAATAAAAAAACTAATAAAATATAACAATGGTGGAATAGCAATGAATCAGTTTAATCTTGATACAACAGAAGAAGAGTTTTAAAAAATTAAAATAAAAAAATAATGTTAAAATATTTAAGTGTACGTAGTAGACACCCTTCACATAATATACTCAGAAAACCTAATTTATTATACCCTGAAAGAAAAGGTATATTATTACCTGTTTCTACTTGTATTAGATTAGGGAGTACTACTAAAATAAGTTCTAAGTTTTTAGAAATTAATACTATTAAAGCAATTAAAACTTCTTCTAATAAACTTTTAATGAAAGATGCTTTTAAAAAAAATAATGTTAATTCTCCTAAATTTTGGAAAACAAAAGAAGATTTATTATTAGAAACTGAAATTCCTTATCCTTTAGTAGCTAAAAAAATATATGGTTCTAGAGGTTACGGAATTAAAAAAATAAAAAATACTCTTGAATTAAATAAATTTATAAAAAATAAATATAATAGTTCTTATTATTTTGAAAAGTATTATAAATACTTAAGAGAATATCGAATACATGTTACAGAATTAGGTGCTTTTTATACTTGCAGAAAAATGCTAAAAACAAATACTCCTGAAAATGTAAAATTTGTAAGAAATAATAATAATTGTGTTTGGTTTTTAGAAACTAATCCTAAATTTAATAAACCTATTAATTGGCATATAATAGAAAAAGAATGTGTTAGAGCCTTAAAATCTGTAGGATTAGATATAGGAGCTTGTGATGTTAGAGTAGCTGCATATCCCGAAGTAGATGGATTTCATTATTTTAAAATTATAGAAATAAATTCAGCCCCTAGTTTTGGAGAAAAAACAGCAAAAGAATATTTAAAAATAATACCTTTAATTGTAAAAAATAAATTAAAATGAGTAAAAATATTTTATTAACAGAATATGACGGTTGTTTAAATCGTTTTTGTACTAGTTATGAAAGATATGATATTAAAAATTCAGATATTTCAAAAGTAACTATAGAAAATTTAGATCCACAGGTAATTACGGATGAAGATGGTCACTTTCCAGAAGCATGTTTTAGAAATGATGATTACCCTTCTGTAAAAGTAAGGTTTGAATTAACTGACAAACGACCCTCTTATTATTATATTATGTGCTACCCTAATTGTTGTGGAGTAGTTATTTTGTATCGTTTAGATACATTATATGCTAGTATAAACTACGAGTACACTGAAAATATGTCAGCAGTATTAAAAGTACTATTAAATATATGTACAGAATTAGGATATGGAGCTTGTCAATATATATGTACATCTCAACAAACAGATATTACTAATACATTATTAGATAATAATTTTGTAAAAATTGCTGAATCTAATCCTAGAGCATATTATGTTTGTGATGAAGATGAAGAATATTATGAAGAAGAAAAAGACTATACAATAATTACTTACCAATTAAATTTAAATGAAGATGAATAAAATGATATTAATGGTTTATGGAACATTAATGAATAATTTCCATAATAACGGTTTACTAAAAGAACAAAAGTATTTAGGTAAATGTGAAACAAAGGAAAAATATACTATGTATGTTAATGGAATTCCTTACGTTTTTCCAAATAAAAAAACTTCTACAATAAAAGGAGAATTATGGGAAGTTTCAGGAGAATATTCTATACGTAATTTAGATGATTTAGAAGGGCATCCTGATTGGTATCAAAGAAAAGAAATAGAAGTTGATTTTAATGGAGAAACTGTATTAGTATGGTTATATTTTATGCCAGACTCTTCTGTTACTGCTTCTACAATGAGTATAATAAAAAATGGAGATTTTGCTAATCCTGAATATGCAATAAATAATAATTCAATAGAAACAATTAATAATTAATAATATGTGTGGTATAATAACAGCGAGTGGATCAATTCCTTTTAGTGTAGATAAATTAAATCTTTTATTTGCATATAATGAATCTAGAGGGAAAGATTCTGTAGGTTTTTATAATGAAGATAACAAAATTCCTTTTGAAAATAGACTTTATAAGAAAATGGGACGTGCTTCTTCAGAATTAATTCCAACCCATAGATGGAAAGAAACTAATTTATTTTTAGGACATGTAAGAGCAGCTACAAAAGGAATAGTGAATATACAGAATTGCCATCCTTTTTTATTTGATAATATTATAGGGTGTCATAATGGAACTCTTGATAATTGGGGACTACTTAAGAAAGAACATGATTTATCAGATAAAGTAGATATGGACAGTAAAGTATTTTTTGATTATTTAAATACTTATCCTGACTATAAAATTTTAGAAGAATTTGAAGGTGCTGCAAATGTTTTATGGGTAGATAAAAGAGATCCTAAAAAATTATTTGTTTTTAAGCACAAAGACCGTACTTTATTTAGAGGTATGATAGAAACTGAAAAAGGAAAAATAATGTATATTTCTTCAGTAGAAACTGGCTTAGAAGCTATAGGTTGTAAGTCTATTAAACCTTTTAAAAATCAATACTTATATGAAATAGTAGATGGAGTAATTATTAAAACAATAAAAATTAAATCTACACCAAGAAAAGCTTTAAGTATACAAAGGCAAAAAGATTTAGGAATTTACAAAGAGCCTAATAAAATAACAGAAACTTCAATAAGTTCAAGAGAATCTACAGAAGATTTTTTATTAGCGGAAGTTATTTCTACTCAACAATCAAGTTATTTATCAGAGTCTACTAACAATTCTTTAAATACAAAAGAAAAAATCCAAAAAGTAGCGTGGGTAACAGAAAAATTATCTGATTTAACAGAATATTATTATCCTAAAAAACTTGAATTATCGTCAACAGAGAATTTTCATCCAATAATAAGTCATAAAGAAATAGTATATAATGATCTTTGTGATACTTACATACTTAATGTGTATTTTAATTCAGGAGCTTTTTATGAATTTAATTTAGGATTACCAGGAATTCATTATGAAGCTAAAGGAGGTAAAAAATTATCTTCTTTATTGATAAGTGAACAAGAAGAATCTGAATACATTACAGATGAAATAGCTGATTGTATTATAGAAACAGGTAATATGTTAGAAGATTTATCAGAAGACTTAAAATATATACTTCAATCTATTGAAACTGTTGTGGGAAAAGAGTCTATTGTTGTACAAAAAATAGAAACTTTAATAAACAATACAGAAGAATACACTATGAATTCAGAATTATTAATGAGTAAAATAATAGAAAATTATGTCGACACAGACTTTGAATAACGATGACATTAATCCAAAATATGTAATAACTAAATCTAATAAAAAAGTAGCTTTTAATAAAGCAATTAAAATTGATGGAGAATATTACACTACTACAGGAAAAAAACCAGAAGCTATATTATATAAAAATGCAACTTGGGTAAAAAATTCTATAGAATATGTTTATTTAGATTGTAAAGAAATGTATTTCAAAAAATCAGAAGTATATTTATTTCTAGAAATTTCTAATAAGATAGTAAATAAATATTTTTTGTATTTAGACAATTTGCGTGACTTTACACAAGAATTTAATCTGGTTTATATTAATAGTTCAGACTTACCTTTAAAATATAGATTTTATAAGAAGGTTTGTTTTAATAATCCTGAAATAATTAAACTTTTCAATTTATATTATTCTAATTCTTTACAGTTATTTAGAACAAAAACTAAACGTAATTTATTAAAAGATAAAAAATATTTAGAAAAAGAAAACTATATAAAACCCTGGAAAAAAGTTGGATATTATCAATTTAAATCTTTAAATCAAAAAGAAATAATAGAGTTGGGGAAATTTTCCCCTACTTTTTTGGTGTCTGAAGGTTTGAAATATACTTTTGGAGTAGAAATAGAAACTTCTTCTGGATATGTACATGAATTAGAATATAACGGGAATAATTTAAATATGTCTTGTGACCATGATGGGTCTATTAAAGGCGGGGAATATGTAACTAATGTATTGACAGGAGATGCTGGATTTAAACAATTACATAAAATAACTTCCTTTTTACAAAGTAGATGTAAAGTAGATAGATCTTGCGGTATACATGTACATATAGGCGGAACTGTATTTAATAAATCTTTTTCTGTGTTTGCATATTTATTAGGACAGAAAATACAAAATGATTTATTTAAAATGCTACCTAAAAGTAGAAGACATAATAAATTTTGTAGTGATTTACCTAATTTTAATTTTAATAATATATTAGAAGAATTTGGATATAAATATGGAGTAGAAATCGTTTATAATTATTTATTTAAAGAGCTGTCTAGTGGTACAGATTTAAGCAGTAATGCAAATAAATATTTAAATCATCCTTATGGAAGATATTGTGGTCAATATCATGATGTTGATTTTGATACTATTTTAAGATATAAATGGCTAAATTTAGTTCCTTGTAATTTTAATGTGAGAAATTTTGATTTCTTTAATGTTGAAAAAAAATATAAATCACAAGCAAGAATTGATTTACCTTTTACTATTGAATTTAGAAATCATTCTGCAAGTTTAAATTATAGTAAAATTAAAAATTGGGTATTAATATGTATGGCATTTGTAAATTATGTCGAAAATAACAAAAATGAAATTTTATCAAAAGATTTTATTACTGTAGAAGATATAATTAAAAAAACATATAAAAAAAACTCAAAAGAACTTTTAAAATATATTGAAAATAGAAAAAATCATTTTAATAATATTAACGAAGAAGTAGAACTTAATACTTTTAATATTCCTACTTCTATCAATTACAATCAACTATTATGTGTATAATTATAGCAAAAAAAGAAGGTGTAGAATTTAATATGGATACAATTACAAAATCTATTGTATGTGCTATTAAAAGAAATAATGACGGTGCGGGTTTCGCTATTAAAAGAAAAAATCCAGAAGATAAAAAACGTAATATTTTTATTTCTAAAGGATATATGAAACCTAATCCTTTAGAATTATTAGAGAGTATTCAGTATCAAGATATAAAAAAAGAAGATGAGTTAATTATTCATTTAAGATTTACTACTTCAGGCGGAGTAAGTAAGGATAATTGTCATCCTTTTGGTATACCTGATAAGGAAAATAAAGGATTAATAGATGTTCATAATCATAATATTAATTTTCCAGTAGTAGCTCATAATGGAACTTTTTATGATTTTGTAACTGATAAAACTATAGTAGGATGGAATAATTATTATGCAGACATAAAAGAAAAGTCAGATTCTTATAAATTTGTAGAAGAACTTTTGGTAAATAAGAATTTATTGCGTACCTTTGTAGAAAGAGAAAATAAAAATGATTTTTTCTTTGATTCTTATATTCTTAATAATAAACTTTCCTTTTTATTTCCAGATAGAAAGATGTTATTAATAGGTGATTTTATAGAAGAAAGTGATGGTATGATGTATTCTAATGAATACTACAAAACTCCTTTTAAGACAGAGAGTTTTCATACTATGCATTATTAATCTTTTATAAAAATTTAACTATGATATCAGAATATAATGAAAAACTAGGAGTAGATAATAATTTTTTATATGACGCAATTAATATTGTAGAAGAATATTATTTATACCCCAAAACTTATAAAGATTTAGCACATATAATTAGTATTGAATTCAATTGCATTTGCAAAGAGAAGGATATTTCTAGTTATTTTAATACGGGAAATATAGTGAAAAGTAATAATATATTTAATAAACAAGTAACCATAGAAAATGTAGATAATCATATTAAATGTAATATTTGCTTTGATACTAAAAAAATATATGATGGAATTAAATACGTAAAATGTAGTAATTGTAAAACATGAAAATTGAAATTAAATTTGATTTATTAAAAATTAATAAAGTAAGTCCTAATCAATATTTGTTATTAAGTTTAGTCTCCTTAAATAGAGGAGACTTAATTAATAAAATACTAGAAGTTGATTATTTTACATATAGTAATGTTTTATTTATATTAGTAAAAAATAAATACATTATTAATAATGTTTCTGTATTACCTACAGGTAAAAAAATAAGTGGCTATCAATTTGAAGTCACAAAAGAAGGAAAAGAAATAGTAGAACCTAAATCAATTAAGGCAAATTTTGTAAGTGAATCTAAAATAGAAAGCTGGATAGATGATTGGAGAAACATATTTCCTAAAGGAAAAACAAGAAATGGAAATCCAATTAAAGGTAGCAGATTAAATTGTATCAAAAAAATGAATCTTTTTATTAAGACATATAAATTTTCAAAAGATACTATTTTTAAAGCTACTGAAGTATATATAAAAGGTCTAAAAGGAGATTTTGATTATATACAAACAGCCCAAAATTTTATTGAAAAAAACAAAACAAGTAATTTAGCGGGATTTTGTGAATTAATAACTAATGGATATGAAGAAGTAGAAACAGATAATAAAATAAATATTTAAAATTAAAAAATGACAGATTTTGGCCAATTATTAAAACAGGTAGAAGATGGAATTGAGGGGAAAAGTAAATGGATACCTATTGGTTATGATAAATTAGGTAACCATATAGGGATAGGTCAAAAAATATATACATTAATAGGCGGAAATTCTGGCACAGGTAAAACTGGCTTTACAGACTGTACTTATGTTTTAAATCCTTATAAATGGTATAAGGAAAATAAAGATAATACAGATATTAAATTTAAAATTATTTATAGGTCTATGGAGAGGTCTAAAAGTTTTAAACTTGGTAAGTGGGTTTGTTCTAAATTATATGAAGATTATAGAATAATGCTAGATGTTCCAACTATTTTTGGTTGGGGAAGTAAAAAAAATCATATTCCTCAAGAAGTATATGAAAAGATTAAAGGTTGTAGAGATTATTTTGAAGAAATGTTAGATGTAGTAGAAATAATTGATGGAGCTGAAAATCCAACAGGAGTAAGAAATCATTTAATAAAATATGCTCTTGAAAACGGTAAATTGATAGAAAAATCAGAATTTGTAAAAGAATACAAACCTACAAATCCAAATCTTATTACTACTGTTGTTATAGACCATATTGGTAAACTTAAAAATGAAAGAGGTTATAGTAAAAAAGAAAGAATAGATAAAATGTCAGAATATTTAGGAGAAGTTAGAGATAGGTATGGGTTAAGTCCCATAGTTGTTTCTCAATTTAATAGAAATTTATCAGACTCTCAAAGAGCAAAAAATAAAGAACTAACTCCTGACCCTGATGATTTTAAAGATACTGGCAATCTTTATGAAGATTGTGATGTAGCTTTAGCTTTATTTAACCCTTATAAATTAAAAGAATATGAACATATGGGCTATGACATTAAAAAGTTTGTAAATAATAAAGGATACAATAGATTTAGGTCTATAACTGCTTTAAAAAATACTTATGGTATTGATGATTTTAGAGTTGGATTTGCTTTTATTGGAGAAAATGGTTTATTTGGAGAATTACCCCGAGCAAGTGAAATGGAATTAATAGATTATGACAGAATTAGAACAATATAATTATGTAAAACCTTCTCATTATGAATTATGGGATGGATGTGAAGTGTTTGATATTTTAAAAAAAGTTTTAACTACAGAAGAATTTATAGGTTTTTGTAAAGGAAACATTCTTAAATATCAACTTAGATTAGGTAAAAAACCTAAAGAGCCTGTAGAGAGAGATAAAAGAAAAATAGAAATATATGAAAAAGAATTAAAAAAAATAAAATTATATGAGTATAGTATTACCAAAGAAAAAGATAAAAGTAACAAATAAAAATCCAAGAAAATTTATACTGTATTCTCAGCCTAAAATGGGAAAAACTACAGTATTATCTCAGTTAGAGAATTGTTTAATAATAGATTTAGAAAATGGAAGTGATTTTGTTGATGCGTTAAAAGTAAAAGCTAATAATTTAAAAGAATTTCATGAAATAGGAGAAACTATTAAAAAAGAAGGTAAACCTTATAAATATATAGCAATTGATACTATTACTAAATTAGAAAATTGGTGTGAAGAAACTGCTAAAAATATGTATAAAAAAACACCTATGGGTAAAAAGTTTACAGGAGAATCTGTTTTAACTTTGCCTAATGGAGGTGGTTATTTATATTTAAGACTAGCGTTTGAACAATGGTTAGAATATGCAAGTTCTTTAGCAGAACATGTTATATTTGTAGGGCATTTAAAAAATAGATTAATTGAACAAAAAGGCAAAGAAGTAAATGCAAAAGACTTAGATTTAACAGGTAAAATTGCATCTATTACTGCTGCAAATGCAGACGCTATTGGATATTTATATAGAACTCCTGAAAATGGTTTAAAAATAAATTTTCAAGCAAAAGATGAATTAATTGCAGGCAGTAGATGCGAACATTTAAAAGGAAAAGATATAGACTTTGATTGGTCTAAAATTTATATTGATTAATAAAAAAAATAAAATAAATAAAATATGGAATTTTCAACAGAAGGATTTGAGAGAACGGAAAAAGTAGGCGAATATATTAAGCCTGGTGTAGTAGAAATGAAAATAACAAACATAGAGTATTTTGAAAGCTCTTTAAAGAAAACTCCTGGCATGAGATTTTCTTTTGAAGGTATGCCTGAAGAAGCTTTAAATGGTAATGGACAAAAAATGACTTGTGAGTTTTGGTTGAGTGAAAAAGCATGGCCTTATACTCAAGGAAGTCTTTGTGATATTGCTGATGCTTTAGGAAGTAGAGAGCAATTGGATAAAGTAAAAGTAAGCGGAGCTAAAGAATACATTTTAGCTATTTCAGATATATTTACAGGTAAATTTGCAAGGTATTTAGTACAGGGAGAGGAAATAGAAGGTTCAGAAGGTAAAGAAAATTGGGTAAAAGCAACTTTACCTCTATACCCAAAAGTAGAATCAATGGAAATTAAAGATACTAAATTATTTTTTGATGCTGATAAGCATATTAGTAAATTAGTAGTTCCAGATGTAGATGCTATGGCAAAAGAAAGTGCTACTGCTGATGGAAATGATGGATTGCCATTTTAATAAGTAATAATTAAATAAAAATAGGGGGTATTAATTTATCCCCTATTATTTAAACTATGTATACAACTAAAGGATATAGTAAATTAACAAAAGAAGAAATATTAATAAGAATATCTGCAATAGATATATTTAATTACTATATAACTAATTTTACAAGTGATAAAAAAAGTTTTTGTAGTGAATTAAGAAAAGACAATAACCCCTCTTGTAGAATAAAAATATATAGTGATGGAAAAGCAATTTATAAAGATTTTGGAAATAAAGATTCTTTTGATTGTTTTTCTTATGTACAAGCCAAATATGGCGTAAGTTATTTAGACGCATTAAAAATAATAAATAGCGATTTTAATTTAGGGTTAGATGGAGGTACTTCTGTAATGCCTTCTCCTATTTTGTTAGGATTAAAAGATACAAAAAAAATAAAAATTGAAAAAACAATTATTCAACTTAAAAAGAGAAAATGGAATAATAATATAGATAAAGAATATTGGGGACAGTATTATTTAACATGTGATATATTAAATTATTTTAATGTAATTCCTTGCTCACATATTTGGATTAAAAAACGAATGTTTAAAATAGCTAAAGATAACCCTTCTTATGCGTACAAAATAAATAAAAATACTTATAAAATATTATCTCCTTATGCAGATAAAAAATTCAAATGGTTAAGTAATTCTACTGAATATGATTTACAGGGATACGAACAACTACCAGAACAAGGAGATATATTAATCATTACAAAGTCATTAAAAGATGTAATGGTTTTACATTTATTAGGATACAATGCAATTGCTCCACAAAATGAGCAAATAAATATTCCTAATGAACTTATGAAAAAGTTAGAGAGTAGGTTTGATAATATTATACTCTTTTATGATAATGACCCTGCTGGAAATATGGGCAGAGAATTAATATGTGATACTTATAGTCTTTCTTCTATTATATTAAAAGGAGAAGAAAAAGATATTTCAGATTATATAAAAGAACACGGAATAGAAGCTACTAAAGCACTTTTAAAAACATTACTATGAGATTAAAAAGACGAAAATCTTCAAAAGGAAAAATAAGAAATGCTACTAAAATTGAAAAAGATGGGATAGTATTCAGAAGTAAATTAGAATTATACACTTATAGTAAATTAAAAGAAAATAAAATTTCTTTTGAGTATGAATCTACTAGATTTGTATTAATTGATAAATTTATTTATCCTAAAGATAGTTATGAATCTTATAAAAGTACTAAAGGAAAGAAATTTGAAAAAAGAAGTGATAAAATAAGACCTATGACTTATTTACCTGATTTTATAAATAAAAAAGATAGTTGGGTAATAGAGGTTAAAGGTTTTGCAAATGATTCTTTTCCTCTTAGATGGAAATTATTTAAATATATAACAAAAGATAATCCTTATACTTTATATTTACCATCCACCAGAAAAGAAGTAGATGAAGTAATATCACTTTTAAAAAAATAAATTATGAATAAATGGAATATACTAATGATTTTAAAACAAAAGCTTTTAGAATTTTTAGGTTTACAGGCAATTTACTTAAAATAATAAAAGCAATAGAAAATAATAGACATAATGAAGTTAGAATTTTACTAGAAAATATAATTGATGACCCCAAATTATATGAAACAACTTTAAATAAAATGGGAGTTCCTTATATAGTAAAAAAAGATAAAAAATATTCACACAAAGAAAGAGAATCTCTTTATAGTGAATTTATGGATAATTATACATTATATCTAGATAGAAAAAATAAATATGAAAAAATACTTACTAATTGACGGAGATTCCTTAGCTTATTTAGCTATGGGTAGTGATACCCTTGAAGAAGGAATGGCTGTTATTGATAATATAATTATAGATATGTTATATGCTAATAAATGTAGTAAATATCATATTTATCTAAGTAGAAATTCTTTTAGAAAAGACATATCTACTATTAGAGCCTATAAAGGAAATAGGCCAAAATTAGAAAATATACTCTTACCATCTTTACTAAAATATATTGAAGTAGATCATGGGGGAGTATCAGAATATAAATTAGAAGCCGATGATTTAGTAGTTTATTTTAAGACTAAAGATGCGGAAAACGCTATTATCTGTAGCATTGATAAAGATGTTTTAGGACAAATAGCTGGTACACATTATAATTATAGAAAAAAAGAATTTGTTACAACGTCTGAATGGGACGCAGTAGAATTTTTATGGAAGCAAACTTTAATGGGCGATTCTGGAGATAATATAGTGGGAGTACCAAATATTGGAGAGAAAAAATCAACTAAACTCCTAAATTCTTGTGAAAATGAAGAACAATTAATTAATACAGTTCTACATAAGTATATTGAATACTATGGAAAAATAAAAGGAGTAGCTAATTTTAATGAAAATTTAAATTTAGTATATTTGTTAAGAACAGATGAAGATATGTTGAATAGAATAGATAAACTTCCAAAAGAATTATCTATGGGAAAAGTTTTTAATATAGAAAAAGATGTAACAAACTTAATATAATGAGTAAAAAGTGGTCTGCAAGTGATAGGACGAGAACTTATACTTATATATTTCCAATGTTAGGCGGAAATTATCAGGAATTTAAATATGTAATTAATGCATATTTATATGATTCAAATAATTCATTACAAGATAAAATATTTATTTTACTATATAGAGATTCAAAAAATATAGAAGAAAGTAAAGATTTTATAAGAAGGGAAAAAATAATCAAAATTGACCCTAATTTTTATAGTATGTATGATTTAACTGATAATTATAAAATGTATTGTTTTAATATACCTTTAAAATGGAAACCTGCTTATTATTTATTTAAGCAGGGGAAATATTCAAAATTTCCAGATATTTATAAAAGGCATTTATTACGATTCCATAACCTAACTATAAAAAGTGAAGTTGGAAAAGTATTGTATAGGGCAGAAGAGCAGTATGAAAAATGGGAGAAAATCCTAAAGACCCAAATAAGTAGAAAACAAGAAATTGGTGATATGCCTGATATACTAAATAGAGAAACTTTTGATAGAAGTATGCTATTTACAGAGTCAGGATTTTGGACATAAAATAAAACAAATGAAAAATAAAATAAATGATAGAAAACACAAATAAATTATTATCAGATATAGTTATATATACTAAATATGCAAAATTTATTCCTAGTTTACAAAGAAGAGAAAATTGGAGTGAAATTATTGAACGATATATAACAATGATGCTATTTAAATATGGTACATCAGGAGATAAAAAATATATAAAAAACGAAGAAAGAGAAAGTATTTTTGAAAATCATTTTATAGCTGGGCTTAGTGATTTTGCAGGAGATATAGTAGAAAATGGAAAGTATTTATTAGATAAAAAAGTGTTGCCTTCTATGAGGGCAGCACAGTTTTCTGGAGATGCTGTACTAAAAAATGAAGCTAGAATATATAATTGTTCTTATATGCCTATGAGTGATTATAGGTCTTTTAGTGAGTTAATGTTTTTATTATTAGGCGGAACAGGAGTAGGATATTCTGTACAATTCCATCATATAGAAGAGCTTCCTGAAATTAGAAAGCCTTTAAAAGAGGCTAAATATTTAGTTGGTGACAGTATAGAAGGTTGGGCTGACGCAGTTAAACAATTAATGAAATCTTATTTTGGGATGCTTAAAGTTAAACCTAGATTTGATTTTAGTGATATTAGACCAAAAGGTTCAAGATTAGTTACTGCAGGCGGAAAAGCTCCTGGCCCAGACCCTTTAAAAATATGTTTAACTAATATAGAAGCTTTATTAAATAATAAAACAGATGGAAGTAAATTGTCATCAATAGAAGTTCATGATATATGTTGTTATATAGCTGATGCTGTATTAGCAGGAGGTATTAGAAGGGCAGCATTAATTTCTTTATTTAGCTTTGATGATACTGAAATGGCTACTTCTAAGCACGGTAACTGGTGGGAAAATAACCCACAAAGAGGGAGAGCAAATAATTCTGCAGTTATACTAAGAAACAGAGTTAAGAAAGAAGAATTTGATAATTTGTGGCAAATAATTCAAGATTCTGGTTCTGGAGAACCTGGAGAGTATTTTACTAACGACCCTGAATATGGAACTAATCCTTGTTGTGAGATTTCTTTAAGACCTTATACATTTTGTAATCTTACAGAGCTTAATGGGGGAGTTATTAATAGCCAAGAAGAATTTGAAGAATACACAAGAATAGCAGCATTCTTTGGTACTTTACAAGCAGGTTTTAGTGATTTTCATTATCTTAGAAGTGTGTGGAAAAAGAATACTGAAAAAGATGCTCTTATTGGAGTAGGTATTACAGGTATTTGCAATGGTAATATTATTAATATGGATCTTGTAAAAGCTTCTAAAGTAGCTGTAGAAGAAAATGATAGAGTATCTAAAATTATAGGAATTAATAATGCAGCAAGAGTTACTACTATAAAACCTTCAGGAACAACTAGCTGTGTAGTAGGAACATCTTCAGGAATACATGCCTGGCATTCAGAATTTTATATAAGAAATATTCAATGTAAAGTAGGAGATGATTTGTTTAACTTTTTTGCTGAAAAACATCCTTTACTAATTAAAGTTATGGATTATGACCCTAAAAGTGCAGTAATAGGAATCCCAATGAAAGCTCCTAATAATGCTATTTTAAGAGAAAATGAAAATGCATTAACTATGCTTGAAAGAGTTAAGAAGTTTAATGTAGAATGGGTTAAACAAGGCCATAGAAGAGGGCCAAATACTAATAATGTATCCGCAACTGTTAGTATTGATAGCGATAAAATTTACCATACAGAAAAATTAGGTACTATGTCTGAATGGGGAGTTGTTGGTGCTTGGATGTGGGATGAAAAAGATGTATATAATGGACTATCTGTATTACCTTATGATGGAGGTACTTATAAAGATGCTCCTTTTCAAGAATGTACTAAAGAAGAATATGATGAAAAAGTAGATTATATACTAAATAACCCTATTGATTTAACGAAAATCAAAGAGGACGATGACAACACTGATTTAGCAGGAGAAATTGCTTGTGCTGGCGGTAGTTGTGAAATAATTTAAAATGAAAAATTATAATAAATTTATTACAGAACTTTTAAAAGATAAAAATTATGAAGTAATAAAAACAAGTAAAAGAAAAAATACTGTTAAAGTATTAAATAAATTTTTAGATGAATATTATTTAATTCATCCTGGAGATAATGCAATACAACCAATTAAAAATTGGATAAAAAGAATTAATAAAATTAAATAAAAAATGAATAATAATTTTAATATAACATATCATAAATTAACTAATAATCAACATTATTTTACAATTAAAAATAAAAAAGGTAAAGATATTTTACAATCAAATATATATACTAGAAAGCATGATGCTACAAGAGGGCTTAATTCTTTTATTAAAGCATTAGATAATAATCAGTATTTTACTTATTTTAATAAAAAAAGATGTTACTTTGCAGTAGTTAATAAGCATGGTAAAACATTAGCTCAAAGTAAGTTATGGAAAAGAAAAAGTGATTTAACAAGAACTATTAACACTTTACAAAAGGCTACTTTATGGACAGAAAATTAAATAAAAAGAGTTTCCTAACAAACTCAAAAATAATATTGTTAGGTGGTGACCTCACATAAATAATAAAATTATATTTACGTGGCTATATCCCAGGGTAAAGTGCTCTGGGATATTTTATTTTAAAAAAAAATTAAATGAAATTATTAGAAGCTCCTTACAGTAGGAGCGATTTAAATGAAGGACGTGATTACGGAATTGGTTTTAGTGTATTAAAAGCAGATAGTGCTAATAATTTAAAACCTTTATTTCCTTTTACTGCTTGTAAAGACTATTTAAATGACTTTATCTATGTAGAGAAGTCGGAAAAAAATATTGATAAAATTTATGGATTTAAGCATGAATTTATGAATTATTTTCAGAATAAAAAAAGACTTATTTTAGGAGTAGCTCCTTTAATGTATACAAATGGAGGAACTAGCAGTGAGGAGGACTATATATGGGAAGATTATGATGATTGTAGTTCTTATTTTATAAATAACTCAGAAAATTTTATAAATGTATTACATTATATAGAAATTATGATGAATGGAACATCTAAACTAACAAAATTATTAGGAGTAGTTGATTATACATGGGTATTAGAATTAAATCCTATATGGAAAACAACTGGGCCAGCAATTAGTTTTTTTACTTTATTTGCGAGGTGCTATTTTAATTTTAAAGATTCCCCATCAATAGAAAATATTAAAGCACATACTCCTTATATAATGGATGACCAAATGATGAAAATTAATATTTTAGATATTTTAGATAATTTAGATATTACAGAAAATATTTTTAATACTGATTTATATTTAGAACAAAATAAAGAGTCTTCAAGTACTACCATTCATAATTTAGGAGTGTCTACTTTTTATAATACTATTAAAAATTCAGAAGTTTAGTTAATTATTTAGTTAAAAAATACTGGGGGTACAATTAAGTACCCTTGGTATTTTATTTTAAATAAGTAACTTTATCTTCAGGATACATAGCTCCGTAGAAATTCTTTAAAATACTTCTTTCAACTGCAAATTTGAAAAATCCAGTTTTATCTTTATATCTTCCTCTTTCAAAGGTTTGAAAACCTCCTCTGTTTCCTTCATCATCAACATCAAGGAAATTAAGCATCGAAAAAGCATCAGCTATACTTTCTGCTTGATTTAACCCTGCTGCAGGTGATTTTAATAGTCTTCTATACTCCATAGGGTTATAGAAAGCCCCTATCTCCATTTTAGTCCTGTAAAGAAGGTATAAAGCCATCTGAGTAGCCCAATCATCGTCATCACCTTTTAAAGAGCCTTCAAATGCTTTTATAATTCCCATAAGCATACCTATAGCAATCAGTTCAGTCATGATTCTTAATACATTCTTTTGTTGTGCTTTTTCTAAATTATGAAAATTACCTAAAAAAGGAGTAATTTCTTTCTTTTTTTCCCTAAACATATTAAAAATAGTAGTTCCTACTATATTTGGAGATGTTGCATAATTCCAAGCTGACCTAAAAGAACCTTCCTCATAAATATCAGTAGCTAGATTTAATCCTCCTTTTTTAAATCTATCCTCTACACCTTTTACTAACCACCCTCTGTGAGTTAAAAGTAATCTTCCCCAAACATTCTGAGCAATAGCTCCTTTGTCCATTTCATCAAGCATACCATCTGCCCTATTTCCTATATGAACAATTCTATTCCTTACTAATTTCTGAATATTAATATCTATCTTATCTTTAAATGCTTCTTTAACTTCTAAATCTCCTTGTTTATTAATAAAATGAGCATTATAAAAACTTTTATCTCTTAATTTTTTCCACTCAATAGTACTTTCTTTTTTAGCCTGTTTTTTATTTGTAGCTCCATCTATATAAATTCTTTCAAATTTATTTTTATCTACCCATTCCCCTTCAAAATATCTATAATTATCCATTATAGCTAATCCTATTTTACCTTTTACTCTGTAATCTGCTAATTGATAAGTACTATAAAAAATATCTTTTATTTGTCTTCCAGCTACAGTATCAATATTTAAATTTTCAAAATTTGTTTTTACAAAACCGTGCTTCATTAACATTAAATGCATTTTATTAGTAGGTTTCTTTTTACCTATTTGTGATAATACATTTAAAACATTAGTATTAAAAGTTTTTTCTGCCCAGAGCTTAGAATCTTGATTGCTATAATCCCCAACAAAATCTTCTATTTTTGAATATACACTACCTACTGTATATCCAGCGGCAGTAGTAAAAATACTAAATCCAAGGTTATTCCTTCTTACATAAGCATTAAAAGTATCTAAAACTTTACCATAATTAAAAGTTTTACCTCTAATAACTACTTTTTGATCTTTATTCTTTATTCCCCCATAAAAATGCATATCAAGAAATTTATCTAAAGCTTGATAAGTATTAGTTTCTTTCTTTTGTTTATCCTTTTTACCTCTTTGAGCAATAACTGATCTTTCTCCTATTTCTTCCCTAATCATTTCCATTAAAGGAAGTACATTATTTTTTTGATAAAAATCTTCTGACATTTTAGCATATAAAATAGTAGAATAAGATAAATCTTCTGTTAAATTAGACATATCATCTAATTTTCTTGTAAAATAAGTAGGTAAAAATTTAAATTTCTTTCCTGCAATATCTGTCATAACCTCAGCCCCTTGAAATTCAATATCATCCTCAACTATATCAATATTCTCTTTTGCTATTTGTAATACTGTTTTAAATTTATTATCTTTATTTTTTAAAATTCTTTCTACACTAGTTTTTCTTACTTGTGGAAGTAAATAAATATGATAAGCATCTTTTTCTGCAGTACCTTTTACAAATGGTAGTTTTTCAACACTCTCTGTTTTAACTTTCAATATTAAATCATAATATTTTTCTGCAGCACTGTTACTCATTAATCGATTAAATTCTGGATTAGGATAAGATGCTACTTTATTAGCAGAACTTTTATACCAAACTCTAATTTCTCTATTATAAGAAGCTACTTCTTGAGTAGTTAATAAATTCTTATCAAGGTCTTGATGAGATTTAGCCCCATATTTTTTAGCTAAACTATCTAAAAAGTTAAATTTTGCTTTTGCATGAGCTCCTCTATTATATTTACTAATTAAAAAACCAGTAAAATTGCCTTTAGAGTCTTTTTCATAAAACACAGATGTTTTAGTAATTCCAGACTTATATAAATCTTCTTGTGCCTGTACAATTTTTCTTCCTGTGTTATAAGTATATTGACTAACTATTTCTCTAATAGATTTTACTTTATCAGATACAAGTTTTAATACAGGGTCTACGGCATTTTCTAAGTTACCTACTACTTTCCTAAGCCAGCTAGTGTCTGTTAAAGTGTCTTCTAAAACACTTTCATCAATAGCGTCTTCATATCCAATTACTTTGCCGTCATCATCTAATACAGGCTTTTGTAATCTTCCATCATTCATTCTTATTAATCCTCTTATATATGCTTGTTTTCTTGCGTCTTTTTGAAATATATCTAGTTCTTCTATACTATTTTGTAGTTTAGTTGTTTTTGCTAATAACTCTTTTAATGAGTCTGAAGGATTTAAATCAATAGCATTTTTTATTATACCTTTAAGATTAGTAGTTAATATATCATAATTAGAGACAAAATCCCCCATATTTTTTATAGTTTTATCTTTAGGGAGTTTATTTTTTGATTTTTCTACATATTCTACAAATGGTTTTATATCTTTATTTGCTATGTGTAAAAATAATTTTGCGGCAGCTTCAAACTTTTTATTATCTAATTGATATTCAAGAGTCTTAATATTTTCTCTCATTTCTTGAGCCGCCTTTCCTTTTAAAGGAATTCTAGAAAGTTGTTTTGCTCTTATATCTAATTGCTTTATTATTTTTTGTATTACTTTCTCTTCTCTTGTAGATGGAGCTTTAGTAGATGCCTGTGCTAAAAAATAATTTATATTTTCTTTTGTTTTTTCTGCATTTAAATCTCTAACAGGGTCTTTTAAATTACCTTCTAGCACTTGTTCTGCTATTATATTACTTACAATATTAACCTCATCATTAAATTGCTTTAAATTTATTTTTTTAAATATTTTTTTAATTTTTTCCCACAGTAAAGAAATAGTTCTTCCTAATCCTTTCTTATACTTTTCTTCTTTATTTTCTAAAATTTTATCTCTAATAGCTTTACCTACAGCCTCTTTTTTAAGTTTATATATATCAGGATTACCGTTTTCATCAATATAAGCTTCTAGATTTTTATATTTTTCATAGGTTTCTGCATATATATTAGTTTCTTCTATATTATCCATTAATCTTTTTACTAATGGATTTTCATCTCCCAATAATTCTACTGCAAAGTGAGCAACTTCTTCTGGTAAAGTATTAGCTTTTTCTTGTCCTTTAGAAACTAATATTAATTTTTCAAATATTAAAGCAACAGCAGTATAATCATCTCCCACTCTCTCCTTCATATTTTCTATATACTCTATTGTAACTCCATAATTAGCTAAAAAAGATATTAATCTATTTTTAGTTTTTTCATCTAAAAGTTCTGAAGGTTCTAAAGGTTCTTTTTTAGTAGGTTTTTTAAGAGTTTTATCAGGATTGTTTTGTGCAAACTTTTGAAAAGATTTTTGATCTGTTTGTTTATACTTTGCATACTGTATAATACTTCCCATTTTTTGAATATTAGGGCTGTTATTATATTCTTGTACTATTTCATCTGTCACTAATTTTTCAGGTACTTGATAATAAATACCTTTCATTTCATCAATTTTTTTAAATAAAGCTTTATTTACAATAACTTTTTTACCTCCTTGTGTTTCATAAAAAGGTTGTTCAATTTCTTGTTTGTCAAAAAATCTAACTCTAATAGTGTTTTTTAATTTAGTATTTTGTTTTCTAAATTCATTTAATTTTCCTTCTGGGATATTTAAATATTTATCTAATAATCCTTTTTTTCTAAACCATCCTTTTACCGATGCTTCTGTAGTTCTAAAGGCGCATGCTTTCTTACCCATTATTTTTTATTTTTTTGTTGGACATAAAGGAAGTTCACTATCATTTTCTTCATTTTCTTCTTCATCAATTACATATTCATACCCTAAAGCTTTTAAAGTCTCTACATGTTGTTTAGTTAAAAGGTCTGTATTAAAAGTTGGTGGATTTACAATAGGAGTTAATTCTTCTCCAAATAAATTTGTAGCTGCTGAACCTACTGGAATTCCTATTTCTATTAAATCTATTGTAGGTAATGAATCAATAGGGCCAAAATAGCTATTATTACTAACATAATAAACCCCCCCATCTTTTAAATTTCTTGCATTATTATGAGTTATAATTACTGCTGCATCATTTATTTTTTCTTCAAATCGTTCTAAAGAGTCTATAAATAATAATTGTCCTTCTCTTATATCGAAAGGAGAAACCAATGTTTCTTTTATCATAGTATTTGTACTTATAAATTTATTATCTCTTTTATTTGGATTTAGTAATTCTCCTTTTGGAAAGCTATTAATAACATTATTTGGATCATTGTAGTCATATAATTCAAGGAATTCATTAGTCTGAAGTTTTTCTTCTTCCAATTTTTCATACAAAGGTACTAAAAAATCTTCCCTAAACTCTATTAATGCATTAAAAACTTTGTAGTCATCAGCAAATTTATATCCCTTCCATACATATTCATTATACATATTTATTATGTATTCGCTATTTTGTACTTCCCCATATGCATCTATCTCTATATCTAAAGATGAAGATTTTACTTTTAATTCATCTATAAGGTCTTTTAAACTGTTTACCTCATTAGTTTGTTGTGTTGGTAAATTGCTTTCAGGAATATGTCTGAAATTAATACTATATCTCACACCTTTAGCTCCAGGGGCAGTATGATACATTTTACCAGTACTCATTTCTACAATAGAACCTGAATTAGCTTGAAACTGCTTAGTACTATTTCTAGAACTTCCTAAATCATGAGGTGTTTTTGTATCACCTATAGAGTATATTGCAACAGAACCTACATCACCTTTTTCATTTACATAAATTGACTCAGCGTCTGTATGCAAACCTATTCCTTTGGAGTCTTGATATCTATTTATTAATATATGATTATAGTATCCTTCTTGCTTTCCTAGTTTTTTCTCAACATCTCTTGACATGTCTTGTAGCCACTTTGGTGTATTTCTAGCATTATGTTTAGCTACCCTTCCTCTACCCATACTATAACTATAAGGTATTGGCCCGTAAGTTATTGCAGCATGTCCTTGTTTAAGAGAAAAGTTCTGACCTTCTTTAGATAACTCATCTATGTGGTTGTCTAGTTTTTCTCTATGGTCTTTCATTTGCTTATCTGTAAAAGCTTTTTCTAATACAGCAACACTTTGACCACCACCTACGTCAGTTACTTCAACCTCACTAGTTTGTTCTGAAGGAGTAATTTTAGAATATTCTTCAAAAACTTCTTTACCTTTTAATGAAATAATTTCGTCTAACATTTTATCTCCAAAAGCAACATTATCAGGTATAATAAATTCTTCTGTAAAGTCTTTTGCTAGTTCTTTAAGAGACTTTTGATTGTAATTCCTATCACTATTATAAGGTACAATAAAAGTATATTTAGGATTTTTTCTAGCAGTTTTATATAATTCATTAATGTTATCAATAAACTCTTCATTAGTAGCTAAAGGTTTTCCTGGAGCTTCTACAGACACTAGACCAAAACCTAAACCTTCTGACCCTTGTTGTAGTCCTACTGTTCCTAATACTGAAAATAATCCTTGTTTTTTATTTCTAAAAGCTTCTGCAAAAGATTCTTTACTTTCTTTCTCTTTAAAATTACCTGCAAAACCTCTATAAGCTAATCCCGCAGTTCCTTGCCCATGAAATCCTCTTTTATTAGCTCCAAAAACAAGTACATCATTAGTTTTTATATCTCCTAAAGTTATATTATTAGTAAAAGCAGGTTTTAAATCTCCCTTATCTAATTCATCTTCTTTTTTAATATTTATTTCTTTTACATCTTCTAAATTATCAATATCAAAGAAAAAAGTTTCTAAATTAACATCTTTTATATTCTGTTTTTCTATTCTATCATTTATATTACTTATATTATCATTAGTAATATTAAGTGTGGTAATATTTAAGTTTTTTCCATCTTTAGATTTAGTCGCTGAAGTAATTAAAGTAAAACCATTTTCTTTTTCAAAAGCAGTTCCTTCATAACCTCTACCTAACTCTTGAGCCCTATTTGGAATTCCGTAAGTATTTTGAATATTGTAAAAAGCAAAAGTCTCTTTATTAATTTCTTTTATTCCTGATAATTTATATAAAAAAGTTCTTCCATTACCAGTAGTAGTAATATATCTTTTTGCTACTTTTTTACCTTCTTTAGTAGTTATTACAGGACTAGTCTCATCAATTTTAAATTTAAAAGATGTATATACAGTTGGAAAGTTACTATTAATAAAGTTAAATCCAGAAGGCATATTTGTTTTAACTTCAATACTAGAATCTTTATTTATATTAGTAATATCTGTTAAATAGTTAAACTTATAATAAAAGTTTTTAATAAAATCCTCTATAAATTCATTAGTAACAGTTTCTATATTTGCAGTTCCTGCATCTGTATCTATTAAATCATAAAAAGTACCTTGTAAAAAGTTATTAAAAGTTTCACCTTTTTTATTTTTAATAAGGTCTAAAGATTCTATAGGAATAATACTATTTAAAGAAAAAGGAGTAAATCTTAGTCCTGAAGTTGCAAAAGCATACTTAATTAAATCTTCTCCTAACTGTCTATATGTAGGATTATTACTTTCTAATAAATATAAAAAATCAGAAGTAATTTGTCCTCTTTGTACAGGAGATAATTTAGCATCAGTATTAAATATTAATTTATTGTCGTATATTTGATCAGCTTCATCTATTTTAGTGTCTACACTGATATATTTAGTTAAAAGTAATCCTTCTGATAAAAAAGAATCATTATCTACTATTCTTTGGTATTGTTTTGGGAAATTTTTAACATAATACGTATATCTATCTTTATCTAGCTTAAAGAAATCAAAAGAATGGCTATAGTAAGAAAGTAAGTTATAATTAATAAATTCAATCTCTTCTTCTGTTAAATCTTTATTTTCCCCTTTTAAATCTGAAACAGCGTCTTTAATATTTAAAAATATTGATTCTGTCCAAGGCATATACTTACTAATATTATTATTAGCAGCTAATATAACGTTTGCAAATCCTTTTTGAACATAATAAGCATTTAAAGCGTTTTCCACAGCCCCTTCATTAAAGGAAGACATTTTTTTATACTGTACATTATTATAATTATCAAGAAAAAGAGTGTTAGCAGCCATTGTAGGGCCTGCTTTAATACTATCAGCTCTAAAAGCTTTAACTACTTTAGTTAAATCTTCTGCTTTTCTTTGTTCTAGTTGAAAAGACATTAATATTCTTAACTGACTATCTAATAATCTTATTTTCTCTTGTTTTGCTTCTTCTGATAAATTTTCTAAACTAAGATCATTCATATCTACAGAGGAAAGGCCTTTATCTAAAGAAGTTCCTTTATTTTCAGCTAACCCACTTTCAGAAACTTTTTGTTCTAAATTTATAATAGAAAAAGGATATTTATCAAAATCTTGAGGGTCTACAATTGCTTTTAATTGACTAATAAGGTTTTCAAACGCTTTTTGTCCTGCAAAAGGAGTTGCTCCCCCATTATAATAGTCTTGTGCTAATTTAACTATTACTGGTTGATTAATATATTTCATAGCCGTCTTTAAATCTAACCTCTGTCTAAGAAGTGATGTTAAAACATCTGCAGTAAAAGTATTTACATTTAATTTACCTAAAACAGGCTCTTTAGCATTATCTACTGCTGCCGCTAATAAAATAGCTAAATTAGTAGAAATATCTTCTTCTTCATTCCAAGTTTTTTTGTTAAATAACTCTGTTAAAGAACCTTTTATCCCTGCAAACTTAATTCCATATCTATAAGCCAAACCAGGATATTTTAATATTTCTTCCTGTGTTTCAGGATCAATAATATACTCTGTTTCGTTTCTAGTATTTTGAATCATTGCATGACTAGCAGACTGATTAGCCATTATCCCTACTAACTGAGTACCTGCAATATTTTGGTTAAACAACTCTATTTGAGATGATGGTAAAATAATATTTAAGTTAGAAACTGTAGTTCCCCTTAAAGTATTTATTTCGTCTAATATATCATTTTTAAGCACTCCAAATCCTCCAGGAGTCATTAGGTGCTTTAAAGTAGCAGGGTCTTGTAAAATATTTCTAATAGTCTCTATAAGCATATTATTTTTAGCCTCTCTTGACTGTTCATCTGCACTTAAATTATTATTGTATTCTATATATTTAGGCTTTCCTTTTTTATCTGTTTCAAAAGAATTAAATAATAGCTGTAGTTTATCAATATCAAAGTCAATACCTGCCATTTTTATAAAATCTGATGGCAACATAATTATTCCTCCTCCAAATAAAGGTAAAAAACCTACTATTTTAAGAGGTGGGAATGAGTATTTTTCTTCTGTAGGAATTCTAAACCCTACAGATTCTAATAATTTAGGATTTTCTTTATCTATTTTAGCAATATCTATAACCCCATTTTTATCCATATAAGGTTTAAATAACTCCTTAGAATAATGAGGTATCATAGTTTCCAAGTAATCTACCCCTCCTTGTTTATTATATTTTACTTCTAATTTTTTTGAAAGTCCAAAATCAGTAACTTGCACCACAGAAGCACCGGGCATTTTCTGATTAATTACATTATTAGTAAAAATAGAATTTAAAAGTGCTTCAGTTCTTTTAGCTGTAAAAGGAGCAAACAAAGGATATCTAAACTTTTTAGTTAAAGGATCTAATGCAATAGCTTCTAAATACTGAGGATCTAAATTTCTTTTTTCTATTTCTTTTTTTAATATATTATGTATCTGAGTGTCTGTTGCAGAAGAAAATAATTCTTCTACTTGTGCTAAATCTTCTGATATATTTGAAGTAATTATATCTTGCCATAATTCAATTATTTCAGAACTTGTGTATTTACCTTTATTTATATCATATGTATAAGATAAATCATCTACTAAATTAGATATTGCTAATTTTCTAATTTGACTACCTAATAATTGATCAGTATCAAGAAAGTGCTGAGGTACTGCTAATACAATGCCGTAATCCTCATTATTTAATTCAACTATTTTAGAAGCTTCTGTTTCTGTTCCATATAAATACTCTCTTGTAGTATCAAAAGAATCAGTAGGGATACTATCAAAAGAAATTACATTATGCGCTCCTACTTTTACTGCAGATTTAAACTGAATAGAATCTATACCTGTACTAAAAATATCTAATAATTTTTTAATTCTAGGATTTTCAACCATTACCATCTCACCATTAATAAGCCTAGGAGTATTTACAAGCTGAGGAAAAATAGCATACTCAGAATTTTTATTTTGTATAGGTATAATTTTATTTCCAATTTTTATTTTAGTAAATACAAAAGGTTTAATTGGTTGTAAAAATAATGCGACATCTTGTGGAGTTCCCACTCCTTTTTCTATTCTAGGATAAGCTTTATCATGAGCATCTGTCCACTGTCCTGTAGCTTTTAATATTAATTGATATCTTTTAAGACTAACAAGAGCTTGTCCGTCAGTAGACTCTATTTTATTTTGTGGGGTAGTATCTTGCCATTGTGCTAATAATTGCTTTTTCTCCTGCTTAGTCATAAATGTATTAGCTTCTATTGCCGCTTCTAAATCAGAAAGAGTATTAGAAAAAACCATTTCATCTTCTACAAATAAAGTACTATAAGTTTTACCTGTAACATCTGTATCTAATCTAGCCGCAGGTACTGAGATTTGTTTATTTCTTTTAGTAAAATCTTCTACTTCTTGTCCAGGTTTATAAAAAGCTAAGTCTCCTGAAAAAATCTGAGAAGACATTGTATTTGCTAATACACTATTATAAATAAACTCTTTTATAAAAGTTTCACTAGTACCTTTATAGTACTCAGATACTTTATACTCAGGAGATAATACAAAAACACCGTCAGAAACTCTACTAGAGGCCATATTAGTGTTTATTAATTTAGTTTTAAAAGTATCTAACTCTTTAGCTAATAGTTCTTCCTCAATCATTTGGATAACTTTAGCTTTATTTTTAGAAGCAGATTTTCCCCAATCTTTTTCTAACCCATACTTTTTTAGAATTACGTCTTTATTCATAAAAGGAAAATAAACATACCTTGCTGTATAATTATTTATACCTTTTAATTTATCTTTATTCTCTGTTATAAATAAATTTCTTTCAAACTCTTGTAATGCTACATCATATAAAGAATTTAAAACAGTTTTTTCATCATATTTTTTAAAACTTACAAAAGCTTTTTGAGGTGAATCTGCTAGTAGAGGCATAGAATAATTAGCTACATTTTTATTCCCTCTATTATAATACATCTGTAATTTAAGACTTATTAAGTCAATATCAGACATTTTAGTGTATTTTCTACCTCTATCTCTGCCTTGCTTTTTAACTCCGTCAGTATAAGAAATAGATAAAAGGTCTTTGTTTGTTTTTTCTACAAGATCTCTTAACCATTTATTTCTTTTATAAAAAGGGTCTTCCATATACCACTGTCTAAGGTGGTCAATAGTTTTAGTAGTTTCTTTTTCTTTTAATTGATTAACCGTATTAATCATTGAAGAAGGAAGAATATTGGCAAAATTAGTTTTTTGCTCTACATTTTTAAAAGCATTTTCATAAATTTCTAAATGAAGGTCTGTATAATAACTAGCTAATTTTTTTAAAACGTCTATTTCTAAATTTGCTAACTTTTTTGTTACATCAGGATCAGTAGTTTTACTACTTTCTACAAAAACATTCTTTTTTTGTACTAATTTTTCAAAAATAACATCAAGTAAAAATTCAAAGTTCTCTATTTTTGATAAAATATTTTCATTATTTATTAAAATGTTTTCATTGGTTTCTTCAACTCTAAAAATAATTCTTAAATCACTAGCATCAAAAGTAAATCCTATTTTTTGTAGAGCGTCTGAAAGATTATTAATATTTTTATAATCAGTTTGAGTATATTTATTATTATTTGCTTTTCTTTTTGTAACTGCGGCTACATTTTTTAATCCATTTAAAGAATTTTTAGCACTTCCAATATATTCTAATAAGTCTTTAAAAGAATCACTATCTTCTTTAAGTAATAATCCTTCCCCATATAAAGATTCAAAATTACTTTTCCATTCATTAATAACTACTCTTTCTGGATTATTTCTATTTGGATTTATTAATTTATGTGAATAATAAGTAACAGTTTCTTCTCCTTGCCGTCTTGTTTGCTTAGAAGTAAGCATTAAATTATAATCTGCACTTACAGTGGCCATAGAAGAGAAAAATCCTGACTTAAATTGAGGATCTGTTTCTAGCCAATAAATTAAAGTTTTAATATAAGGCATTCCTTTAGACATTTCTTCTAACTTAATTTTCATAGAAGAAAAAGTCCTTAAATTAGTTAAATTCTTCTTTAAAGTGTCAAATAATTGGTCATAAGGTACATATTTTTGTTCCCCTAAAAAGTTTATATCTGCTACTATTTCACCTTCTGGAGTATATATAGTTAAAGGTAATCTAGTAAGTTTTTGCCTAACTTTGGTAGTAGCAGTAGTTTTAGGAGATTTTTCAAAAGCACTTTCCATCCAATTATCTTTAGGTCGAGGCAACTCTTCATTTTCAGAAGCATTAAGTTGCTCGTCAATAGTAATAATATTATTGTCTTCAATTTTATTAGTTACTCTATTTAATTTGAACCCATAAGAAGGAAGTGTAGGGATAACTACTTCTGCTATTTTTATAGTCTCTGCCGCTATAGCTTTATATACGTTAGAAGCATATTTTAATTGCTCTTCTTCCCAACCAGCTTCATAATAAAGTTCTGAATTAGAGTCCATCATACTACTAGTATTAAAATACTTAACTTGCAAGTCAGTGATAATATTACTTACAGAATCATTAGGATTTAATTCTATTGCCCCTATTATATCATGGATAATTAAAGATTTTGCGGCTTCTAGTTGTAAAGGATTAAGTCCTTTAACTCTAAATTTAACATTATTTTTAAACTTTTTAACATTTCTTTTAAGAGGATTTCCTTCTATACTTCCTGCATATCTACCTCCTGCAATATCATTAAATAAAGAATCAATAGTTGTTTTTTTAGTATTAACAATATTAAAAAATCTTAAAATTCTATTAAATAATTGTTTTATCCATGAATTTTTAACAGGGGTAATTTCTTCATTATTTTCTAGTTTAGAAATTAATAAATCCATAAACGCATCCGCTAGAGCCTCTTCTAAAGCAGTATCATCTTGTAATCCGTATTCTGATTGTGCTTCTATTAATATTTTTTCTCTTTCTCTTGGAGACAGCATCAAATTAAATACTGCATGAAAAGCCTCATGAAAAGTAGTACCTTTTGCAGCATCTTCTTGTAAATAAATAATAGCATTTGAGAATAATCCCCAAGCTTCTAGACCTCCTACTTGATGTATATTATATAAATCTTTTAGTACTGAATAATCTACATTAGGAAGATTTTTCTTTAACCACGCTAATTCTTGTTCTTTGTCCCATTTAGTATAATTTCCTTTTTTAGCTTGTCTAGGCATAAAAGTGCCAGAAGGAGGTTTTATATTATTAGGTATAACAGAAGCATTAGGAACTAAAGAAAATTCTGTTTTTTTAGTTTTTATAGTTTCTGTATCTCTAAGAATAATTTCATCTTTAGGAAAAGATACTTCATCATAAACATTATTACTATTTCTATATTGTGTTATAGTTTGAATAGGAATAATTCCAGGATTTTCAAGTTCTCTAGCAGTTCCTCCTATCATTTCTTTTATCATAAGAGAATATGCCGCTAATTGTATTGCATCACCCTCTTTATATAAAGAATCTTGTGCAAAATAATCTTGAGTTCTATCTGCAGAAGAGGTTTTAAAATCTAAAATTATATAATTCCCATCTTTATCAACTGCAAGTACATCTATAGTTCCTGCATATTCTTTTCTTTCTCCATTTACTGTTAAGTTTCCTGTTATAGTAGGTATATTTGCATATAATGTATAGCCATCTTTTTTAAATTCATCTATAATTGTAGTTATAGTACTATATAATTCATCTAAAAATTTATCAGAAAAAGGTTCATTAGAATTCTCTAAAATTTCTTTTTTAAGAGGATTTTCATTATAAAGAGCAATAAAATCATCTTTAGTTAAAGGGTTTCCATCTCTGTAACTTTCTATTACATCTCTATACAAATCATCAATTACAGTACCTCTATTTGCAGCCTTTTCATCTCCTTCAAATTCACCCTTAATAGTTGAAACCCTAGGTATTACTTCTCCTCCTGTTTTAGGAACTAGTTTTCCTGTAGAGTCTTGTTCTGCTTCTATATAAGTATTTTTATCTTTTTGATTTACTATAAACTGAGTCCCACTTCTAAGCACAGATACTACTAAAGGCTCTTCTTTAGTTGGAGCCGCTAATGTTTCACCTAATATAGAGTCAATAGTAGAATCCTCTAAATTAGTATTGTTGGCAGTTTTAAGAAGTATATTATTTTTGGAATCTTTTACAACAGCAAAAGTACCCTCATCATCTAACTTAATTAATTCAGTAACAAGAACAGCGCCATCAACTGCATTTGTAAAAACATTAATAATTTTTTCTCCTCCTGAAAAAGTATAAGTATATTCCTTAGCTTCCCCAAAATTTGAAGAAAGATCTTCTTCGTTTTCAATTGCCTCTAAAATAGCTCCCTCTATTTGTTCCTTTGTAGCTCCCTTATTAGTAGCTATGATTCCATTTATTGTTGCATCTAAGTTTACGTTTTGCTCATCAGTAAACTCAGAATAATCTACAGTGTCTTGTTTTCCTGTAGCAGATGTTGTCCCACTAGTTTGTGTTGATTTTTTGGGAGGAGTATAAGTATTTCTAGCTGTTGCTGTATTAGATGCTTTAGCTATTTTAGGTAAATTAAGTGTAAAATTAGCATTAACTATAGGGCTTGTAGGATTTAAGTTAGTTCGTAAACTTGTTCCTAAAAATTCTTCATTTTTTCCTTTAAGATTTAGTTCATTTTTATCTATATTAATATACCAATCTACAGTACCAGGAAAGCCTGTGTCAGTATAAGATTTCTGTAAACTACTTACATTTTGTTGTATTAAATCTTGCGGTGTTATATCCTCTGGTTTTGGCCAACCTTTTACAGGTTTAATATAAAAGCTGTCTTTATCACTTTGGCTATTTGTTGAAGGATGAGTTTTTCTAACTACTAAAGGAGTAATTTTTAGTATCTCTTCTTCTATTTTTGCAAGCGCTGTTACATTTTGAGGAGGGGTGGATGCATAATCTAGTAAAAGATCAATTACTTTTTGACTTTCAGGCCTATTCTCAGCTGTAGTAGCATTTATGTCCTCTTGAGATATACCTTTAGGCCATTGTGTTAATCTTCTAGGTTTAAGCCTAACAGCTTTTATTGCTCCATTTGCTGCCTTTACAAACATATAAGTAGCGCCTGGTTTTATATTTGTAAAATTCGGAATTTTAACATCAGAACCAGGAACTACTAATTGAACTTTTGTAGTCCCTGTATATCCTTTACCAAACCCTAATAAAGGCTCCCCGTGCTCATTGAGTACTAAATGTTTTTTATCTATTTTACTAGGGTCTTCTAATTTATCAAAAGGAGTATTAGAAGCAGAAGAAAAATTAAGTTGTCCCGCACCTTTAAATCCTATAAAAAGCTCATTACTGTATTCAAAATTAGCTTTATCTGTAGATTTTTCATACTCATCTTCAATAAGAGTCCTTAAAGCATCCATCTCATTAGAAATAGTACCTGTAGGTAGTAATCCAACAGTTTTATCTCCTTGTTTTATTTTTATTTTTAAAGTATTCTTAAAATGAGAATCATTAGGATCTACAAACGCAATTACTTCTTCCCCACTTTTTAAATTATCAGGAGAATTTGTATAATCAAAATCATCCTGAGTCATTTGTGCATAATTTCCTGCTTTTATAGGAACTCCATCTTTATCTTTTTTAAGTATGTAATAAGATATGTCTCCTATACCAGGTATAGTAACTGTCTTTTTTTCAAGTTCATACTCTCTAGACTGTATAAAATCAGGAGAATTTAAATTTGTGTCAAAACTTCCATCATCATTATCATCTTCATTATCAGTAAAACTATCTTCTTCCTCATCCTCAAAAGTAGAATTATTATAATTATCTATAGTGTCATTTATATTTGAATAAAAGTTTTTTATAATTTCAAACTCAAGTGTTGTGTCCCTTACTTCTTTTTCTATTTGTTGTTGTAATAACTGCAAAGAACCTATTGCAGGAAATTGAAAATCAACTCCATCTGTTTCATCTAAAAGTTCTTGTAAATCTTCTAAAACCTCTTGCTGGTAAAGCTCTGGATTTTGTGTGTACCTTGCTTTTAAATTAGCACCTAAAGCCGCATGATCGTCTACATCTATTTTACCTGCATTTATAGATTTTAAATCTCTTTTTTCTTTTTCTTTTTTCTCTATTTCTGCTTGTGCTTCGGGAGAAACTTTACCTGCAGCAGATGCGGCTTTTTGTTTTTGTGTTTTAGTCTCCGCATTAGCAGCTTCTTCTGCTTGTTGATTTGCTAAATCTATTTTAAACTTAATTATAGCTTCTGTCTGTAATTTATTAAAAGTTTCTATTCCTTTTTCAGTAAATAAAAAATTATAATATCCTATAAATTGCTCTCTTCTTTCTTTTAATTTAAGTATATCTTCTAAACTTTCTCTAACTTCCTTTTTATGTTTTGTATAGCCAGTAGGGTCTGTTTCTTCCCAATTCTTCATTTGTGCTTCTACCTCAGCATTAAAAGCTTCTTGGTCAGTCTTTAACTCTACGCCTAATCCTTTTTCAGATGCTGTGATTTCCAACTCTTGCTCACCAACAATTTGTCTAAGTTTAGTATAATCAATTTTATCTCCTACTTCTATAAGAGAATTAATATCAAATTCAGTCAGTCTTAGATTATCTTTAAGTTTATTAAATTCGTTTTGTTGATTTTTAGTAAGTCCTTTGTCTTGTTTTATTCTAATAAGCTCTTCAAGTTTTTTAAGACTTTCTTTGGTTTTCTTTCTTCTTATAGGAACTGGATATAACTTACTTTCTGCTCTCTGCCTTTTTTCACTTAGTTTCCTTAAAGACTCAGCATTAATATTAGAATTACTAATTTCTGCAACTCTCGCACCTAATTCAGACTCTCTTTTATCTACATTGTCTAAAACACTGGCAGCGTGAACTAATTCATCTACCATTTCTTCATTAGGATTTTGTATATTAGCTCTATCTAAAGCTTCGTCTACAAGAGTAGAGTTATCTATTACCTTTTGTACATATTCTTTAGCTTTAGCAATAGCTACTGCTTTTCCTTCTTCTGTAAAAGAAGCCACTTCTTCTATATAAAAATCTTTATTAAACTCTTCTACACTTACATTTTCATCTAGATTCTCTAAATCTTTTAAAATACCTTCTGCTATACCTAATTTTTGTCTTGCTCTTATGTAAGAGAAAAACTGGTCATGCTCTAAGTTTTTTACTCTAAAAATATTACCATTTTCAATTTCTTCATCTATTTCTTTTTGAATAGAATTATTATTGACATAGTTTTCAAACATAGCTCTTAAATTAGGAGCTAAACCACCCATATCATTAATCTCAGTAACTTTTTCCTCTAAAGCTTTATTCTTAGCTCTATATTGTCCTATAGCATCAATAGAACCTCCTATAGCGCCTGCACCAAAACCTACTTTACCATCAGATTTCATTTTCATCCCTGGTAAACCTACAAGACCCATTAAAAATCCCATACCAAAAGCATTACCCCATTCAGGACTACTTAAATCACTTCCCCCAAATAGTTTAGATAAACCGACTTTCATACTATCTAAAACACTAAGAGCTTCTTTAGTATCCTCAGAAGAATATTTTCTAGAATAATATTCAGCAGTCGCATGATTAATATATCCTTGAGAAAGTTCTTCAAACCCTTCTCTAATAGGATTTTTTAACCCATGATAACCATAAGCAGCTATTCTTTTACCTCTGCCCATCTGAGATGCTTTAGTAACTAAAACACCGTCTTTATTTAATATTTTTTTCCTTAGTTTTCTAGTAGGATCAGCAGTATCTCTCATAGTTTTGAGTAACTTACTTTGTCCTTTATAACCTTTCCAGAATATCTTAGGAAACTGTAATAAATTAGAAGTACCTACTACTGCCATATTACCTGCAAATGTCCATAAAGAAGAAGATCTAGCCGCTTCATGAAAATCAGCCATAGCTGCTTCATCAGGCTCTTTACCATTATTTACTTCTTTGTATTCATCTACTAATCTATGTAATACTTGTTCATAGTTTTCTCTTGCTTCTAAAGAAGATTCATACCCAGCACCCATAGCTAAAGCTCTAGTAGTTCCTCCTAAAGCTTTTAGATTATCTACATATTTTTTAGCTCTAGGTACTTTAGAGATGTTCTGAGACACTCTAGCTGCATTTGCAGATAAATCTAACCCTTTAGCAAATCTAACTCCTTTAGCTACTCCAGAATTTAATCCTGTTACTTTACCTGTCCATCTTGCTGCCTGACCTGCTTTAGCTGCAATTTGTCCTGCTACTGCAGTACTACCTAATCCTGCGGTAACTACTTCTGTTAAAACTGCTCCAGCAACAAAAGCAGCCGCATCAGCACCTTCTTGTAAAAATAATTTAGCAGGGTCTGTGGCTATTTTATCAAAAAATCCTCTTTCATGGTATCCTGGTTCTCCATATATAACAGTATTATCATCTATAAAGCCAGACCATACATCTAACGCATCAAAAATCTCATTATCTTTGTAAAAATTTGCTTTATCCCAAGTAAAAAGAGCTTTACCTGCCCCATATACAGTTCCTATCACTCCTCCTAAAATATTTCCTATAGTCTTACCTCCAAAATTTGTTAGAGCTTTTGTAGCAATCGCAGATATACCCTGTTCATCATGTAACTGCATCTGCCTATCAAAGACTGCTTGTTGGTATCTATTATCAAATAATTTGTCTACCTGTGAAATATTAGACATTACTAATTCTTCAGGAGATACTAAAGTCTTAAAGTAGTTACTTCCTCCTTCTATATTTTCATCTATGTTAATTGGAGAAGTATATTTAGAAGGATCAAAATCATATACTCCTGGACTTGATATAAAAGGATTATAATCTTCTTTTAAACTTGTTATAAAATTTACAGGAGGTTTATTAGGAAGTCCTGTTATAGGACTTATTGTGTTTTTAAGATCTTGATTATTAGTTTTTTTCATTTTAACTAATTAATTATTTTTTTTAAATTTTCTTTTTCCGTTTATTAGAGCGTTTTGCTCCTGTGCAAAGATATCAGGATTCCCTCCTTTAATTATAAAGCTATTTATATCAGTACTTTTAACTAAAATTTCTTTTAATTTATCAGTATTAAAATCTATAACGTCTTCTACTGGTTTATTGTCTTTTATAAATGATATTATAAAATTTTCTTGTTTTCTACTTATTTTTATCAAATCTATAGGCTCTCCAGTAGATAGATTAGAAGGAATATATATTTTTTCTTTCTTTAAATCAATTGTAATTGGTTTTTGTTCGTCAGTATTTAAATCACTTATACTTTGATTAAATTTAACTGCTAAATTTTGAGCAGGCCCTGAAGTATATTCTAAGAAAGCACCATAATTAGGACTCGTAGGACTAGTAACAGTACTTCCTAGAACATTAGCAACACTCTTTTGTGCGGTAGCTTGGTCATTAGGTTTTACATAAATCCTTTGATAATTAGTTCTTCCTGCTGAAGAAGTTTCAGTCGTAACTTGATCACTTACTGTTTTATCAGTACCTGTAACAGTCTTTTTATCACTACTTGTAGGTACTTTGTATTCCCAGAACATACCATCTTCAGTCATTATACTTCCAACTATTTGTCCTTTATTTATATCAAAGTCTCTAGGATCTACATCTCTTAAATTATTTCCTTCTCCTAACATATAAAAAGCATTTTGATTAGGATGATTTCTTATATTATCTTGTTCTTGTTTTATAGGAGTATTTTTTGTTTGAAATGCATTTGAAAAATTAAGTTGACCATAACTTCTAAGATCATTTTTAGCATTTTTTTCATAGTTTCTTTGGAGAATTATATCCATACCTTCAGAAACATTACTTCTGTTTATTATCTCCCCTTTTGGTATTCCTGCGCCTGACCATAAATTCATAATATTTTGGGCAGCTCCAGACGCATTAGCTCCGATACCTCCTTTATAATTTAATTTAGGATCATATACTGCAAATCCAGGAACATTTTCTTCTTTTTCAATTGTATTTTGTATAGCAGAATGAATTTTATTTTTCGCCTCTTCATTAAGTAAACTTACTCCAATTTCTTTTGATATATCTTCATAAGATACTTCATCCATATACTTTTTACCTTTGTTATTTTGAGGATGAATTACACTTACAAAATCTGCAAAAGTAGTATATTTTGGTAAATCATTATTTTTTGCTTTTCTATATAGATCTCTATAACTTTCTAATAGAATTCCTTTATCTGTTTGGTATTTTTTGTCTCTTTTTTCATCTAAGATTTGTAGAGATATTTCAAGGTCTTTTATATTTTGTTTTGCCACTTGTGCAGCTTTTGCTTCCTCGTCATTTATATACTTACCCGTTCCGTCTGTTGCAAAAGTACTTAGTAAACTTTTCTGAGCTCTTATTTCTGCGTTAAGCATATTTGCTTGAGTGTTATGCTCCTGAATAAAATTCAAATGCGCCTGATCTGCCCCCTCCTCTTGGATAGTGTTAAGTACGTTGTTGTTTGTTTGTAGAAAAGTAGGAGTCTCTCCTTGAGTAATATCATTACCTTTAAGTTTATTTTTCTGGTTAAATTGATAAGTAGAGTCTGCTTTTACATTAAATTCTCTTTTTGTCTCTGAAAACGCTTTTGCAGTTGAAGCTCCTAGTATTGCCTGTATTAGTTCATAAGGAGATGCGTAACCTTTTTGCATTCCATCTACTAAATAATTCATCATATCTTGATCTCCCCTAACTATTCCACCTATAGAATTAATATCTCCAGCAAGAACATTTTCCCAATCAGCCCCTAATAAAGTAGTTAGTATCTTTTCTTGAGAAACTTGTTTCTTACTTCCTTTATCTGTAAATATATATCCTTCTTCCATTTGTCCAGTTTGGGGATTCCTATATCTACTAAAACGCTTTTCAGCATTTAAAGATGCCTCTACTTTACCTGCATACTTCATAGCTTTTTCAGCCATATTTACTCCTGTAGGTATATAATTACTTTGGTATTGTTGCCATCCTGACATACTATCTTTACCTACTCCTCCTCGTTCATGATAATCTTTATCCCATTTAGCTAAAGATGCTTGTAATTGATTTGCTTTTATACCATTCTTTTTATAAAGAGCTTTTTTGTATTCTTCTTCTATTTTTGCTCTTTCAGCATAATTAGCTTTAGCACCTCCAAATATTCCTTTAGAACTAAAAGCTTTTGTAGCATATCTATCAAACTCTAGTAATGCCCTTCTTCCTTCAGGGGAAGTTAAATCAGTCATGTGAGTCAAAGTATTTATTTTCTTGTCTAGTTCTTCTTTAGCTTTCATTACTCTTTCATAATCAGTACCTTCTTCAAGATTTCCTAATTTAAGAGCTGGAGTTTCTAAGTTACCAACCTTTATTAAGCCTGCGATTCCTGCTTCTTGAGCCTTTTCTTTAGCCATTAAACCCTGCATTATCTCCTGATAAGGAAGAGGCACATGAGTATTCATTAACTGAAGCTGTGCTGGTTTATCGTATCTATTTATTGCCATAATATTTTTGTTACTTTTTAGACAATCCAATAATCCATACTTTCCCCTTCATTAGTGGGTAAATCTGTATTAGAGTTTGTATTATTATACTTAAGCATCTGAGTATCTGGATCCCAACCAAAATACGCACCCCTAAGCATATTAGCTCTTATTTTATCTGCATCTGTTAGATTAGCCATAAGTTTTTCTGACTGAACTCCTTGAGATAATTGAGTTGCCGCAGTTCCTAAATGAGCTCTTTTTGCTGCCTTAGATGCTTCATTAAAATCATCTGTATATCTTAGAGAATCTGATTGCTGTGTCCCAAATTTAGCTAACATAGCTGCTTGTTGTTGTTTATATTGATTTTCAACATTATTTTTTTGTGCATATAAATTTGCAGTGGCTGCCATTTCTTGATTAGCAGCTTGTCCTCTATTCCCTAAATAAGTTCCTACATTTCCTTTAGACACATTTAAAATATCATTTTGGTATTTATTAGCTGCTCTTGTAGCTGCTGTAAGTTGAGGATTTATATCAAATGTTCTATCTTTCATTAAATCCATAGCTTCTTGTTCATTCTGATTAGCATACCTATCTCCCGGAAATTGAGTGGGTTTTCTTAATGATTGAATTAAATTATAACCTACAGGAGCATATTTAGCTGCATTATATGCTAAATCTTTCCAATTAAAACCTTGCCCATCTTCATTTCCTCCTGGTGGAAAAGTTCCTTCTGGATAAAAAGGTTCTCTCATCTTTGCTCCTCCAGGTAATCCACTATTTTCTGAAAAGTTTTTTTCTCCTTCTCTTTGGCCAAGATAGTCTTCCTCTTCTCTTTTCCCACCTCTATTTATTTTTTTAATATCTCCTTCTACAAATTCACCTTGAAACTCTCCATATTCAGTAGGAAGTGGCTCAAACTCAGGGTCATCATAATTCATCCTATCAATTAAATTCCCTGATTCATCCTCTACATAATTCTGAGATAGCCAAGTATTATAATCTTTTTCTAATTGTTCAGGGCTTGTTTGGTTAATATACCATGAACTGTCAACTCCTTTATTCTCATATATTTTACCATCTATTTCTTCATAATATACTTCATCAGTATTATCAGCAAAACCACTCTTCCATTCTTCAAAACTAGGAGGAGGATTTCCGCCATTTTCATACTTCATTAGAGAAGGTCTACCTCCGTAAGCAAGTTCAGGCATAGGTTCATTTAAAAGACCTCCACTTTGAAAATCAGGACTAGTTAAGCCTTGATATAAACTATCTGTGACATTACCGCCATAAGCTAAAAAATTATTTGCCATACCTACTCCTGCTTTTACATAAGGATTTTGACTTGCATTTTGTAATTTTTGTGCAAAACCACCTATTTCTGAGCCTGCACCTACATCACCCATAAACATACTTCCTACTTGAGCCCCTGTACCTGCTACATTCAGTGCTTTATTTATTTTCTCATCTTTAATTGCCCCAGTATTAGCTATGTTTTTTAAGTTTTTTCCTGACCGCCCAACAGCAGTACCCACAGCCATAGGATTAATTACTGCACCTGCAACATTTCCAAAAATGTTAGCGCCCTCGCTAATAGCTTCTGCTTCAGCATCCCCAAACTTTACTTTATCCGTTAATTTATCTGTTAAGTTTAAAGTAGCCGCATCTAATACTCCTTCAGCTGCCCCATATAAACCTGCAGCAACATTTCCTCCAAATCCCATCATTTGTTGTGGATAACCACCATAAGCAGCCATTGGAGCCATTCCCTGTTGCATGCCTTGAGGCATACCCACTTGCCCCATCCCCATTTGTGCTTGTTGTTGCATTGGCATACCTTGTTGCATTTGCTGTGCAATTTCTGGCGGAATACCTTGTGGAGAAGACATTCTTTGTGCAAATTCCGCTTCCTCCTGTTTCTTTTTCATGGCATCATTATACTCTCTAAGAGTTTTTAGTTGCTTTTCAAGTTCTTCTTTTTTAAGCTCAATAGCATTTTTATCATACTCTGTTTTAGCCTTAGAATCTTCTAATTTCTTTATCTTTTTATTTATAATATCTGCAGCTTCTGCTACAGTCATTTGTTTTTTGTTTTTCTTGCTTTTTGCCATAATTATAAGTCTAATTGAGAAAGAATATTATCATCTAATGCTATTCTATCTGAGTATACATAGTCCCCTCCTGACATAGCTACTCCACCATTTTCATGAGAATTTCCTTCTATTTTAAAAGAATCTTCTGAAATTTGTTTTAAGTTTCCTCCATTATATACTTTAGGCGTTCCACCTACTATTACCTCTCCTCCCTCAGCTTCATATTCAGGAGCACCTCCATAAGCCATTTGTGCAGGATGCTTAGTATATTTATTATTTGTATGTTTTTTCATTGAATGTAAAAGCCGAGGCTTATCAGGAAAATAATTGTAAAATTCATTTCCTAAAATTCCTTTATAAATTTCCATTTCTTTTTCAGAATCTTTTGCTGCTTTATTATAAGCTTTATATGATTCTTTTTGGTTTTTAATTTCTTGATTTGTCCAAAACAAATTATTTTTTTTACTTTTATTAAATTGATCCTTAGTTTCATAACTTCCATCATTATACTGCTCTCTGTCTAAAGGATCATATTTCCAATCTCTAATTGTTCTTCTATGTTTTCTAAAATCTTGAAGTGTTCTTTTGTGGCCTTCTTTTGAGTATCTTTCATTTCCAGGATACCATTTTTGTAATAAATCATTTTTTTTAGCAGGATAAGGATATCCTCCATATCCAAAAAACCCAAATTCATATTTATTCATAGTATCCATTTGGTTTTCATCTATCATACCTCCTGCATACTTTTTAGGTAATCTCTTATTATAATTCATACTTCCTTTGTTTTTATATTGTGATACAGGAGGGTCTCCTACAGCACCTCCTAGTGCTTTTTCAGGTAATCCAGCAGCGGCCCCCGTTGCTACGGCTCCAGTAACCGTCCATGCTTCATTTAATTTTTTTGTATATTCTTTTATGTATTTATTATATAATTTTGGATACTTTTTAATTTGCTCAACAGGAGGAGTTTTAAAACTAACTGATTTATTTTTAGCTTTTCTTTTTAAAAGTTTTTTAGCGTAGGCGTTCATTAAATCTACATTATCACTTCCAAAATTATAACTTTTTATATCATCAAAAGCATTTTTTACTTCTTTTTCTGTTAATTTTCTAGGTTTAATTTTTAATTTACCCCAAATATCTTTATTGGTTTGATTAAATCTAACTTGTTGTTCTTCTGTCTTTTGTAAATACTGTAGAAATTCTCTTTCTGATGTTGCAAAATCTCCCGCTTTAATTTTGTCATAATAAACGTTACTTTCATCTAGCTCTTTTTTTACTATTTCAACATCTTTTTTAATTTCTTCAACAGTTTCTCCAGTACTTTTTTGTCTTCTTTTTACATATTCATCAGTATCTAACCAATTTTTTATTTTATCTCTTGATTGTTTTGTTGTTTCTGGTTTTAGTTTTTGTGGGACATTAATTTCATTAAACCCCTGTTTAGCAATTTTTTTATCTCTACCAGGAAAAGGAGATGTTTTTAAATCTTCTGCATTAGGTTTTACTTTTAAACTTTTAAACCCGTCCTTAATTCCAGTATATAAATTTTTAAAGGGGGCTATTACTTCATCTTTAAGGCCTTGAGTAATAACACTTTTATTAGGTATAGTAGGTATAATATTTAAAGTAGGATAGTTTTTTTCTGCTACGTCTCCAACTAAACTTTTTCCAGATATAGATCTAAACATTGGAGATGCTAAGTGATCATATTCATGATCTAAGGTACTTTTAGCATCAGGAGTACCTTTTAATTTTCTATTTATTATTATTTTTCCTGAAGTTTTAGGGATAATTTTTTCTGAATAATCTCCTACAATAATATCCATGTCAGCAATTTTTGTTGTTGGATAATGTGGGTAATTAGGCTCAGCGTATCCCATAGACTCTCCTATAGCTAGATCATCCCTTCTAAAACCCCCTGATGGGTCATATTTTGTTATAGGTTTTTTTACTGTACTAAAACTGTTTATAATACTCTCTTCCTTAGTAAGATTAGATTGAGTAGAACCTAAATAAGGTTCATCTCCTTTAGGTGGTACTTTAGTATTTACTGCTGGAACTCCTTTAAAAGTTGGTTTAGGAGTATTTCTAATTCCTATATTAGGTACTTTTATTGCATACTCATTAACAGAGCCAGGAACAGGAACTACTTCCGCACTTACTTTTTTAGTATTAAAATTGGCTTTATCTATTTTAGCATTAATACCTTTAGCGTGTTTTAAAGCATCTTTTTTATTAGGAAAAGTCATTACAGAATTACCATCTATCTTAGTTACATTACCTGAAGATCTAATTCCTGAAACTTCCCCCATACTTTTTCCTGCATAGGGATTTAAATATACACTTTCTCCTGTAATCTCTGGAGTATAGTTTTTATTTTTTGTCCTGTTTAATATAAAACCAAAACTGTCATCACTAAGAGTGCTTGTAGATGGGGTTTTAACTAAGGCTCCTGGAGGTAATTTTGATTCAAAATGCTTAAAAGCTTTCCCTGCATCTCTAGAATTAGTCATATAAGCATTAAAATAGTAAGATTTATCTTTAGGATTTTGCCTCATTAAAGAAAAACCATCTTTATTTCTTACTAAATTAGTAATGTCTGGATGTCTTTGTGATAATAGGTTTAAAAAAGGATCTGTCTTTGAACTTGTTAAATGTTTTCTAGCAAATCTATTAGCAGGAAAATCTGTTGCTATTAAATTTTTTCCTAAAGGAGTTGTAGTAGTAGAAACTCCTTTTTTTATTCCTTGATAAGCAGATGGAATACCAGGTAAAAGACTTAACCCTGTATATAATGCTCCTTTTCCAGGATTCCCTTGATAAAATTCATTAGCGCCTGCAGCAACACCAGGTATAACTCCAGGCAATACCCCTACATTAGGTAAAAGTCCTGCTGTAGCAACCATACCAGGAGCATTCCATAACATACCTTTAGAAATTTGGTCATAACTATTTTTATCCCACTGATTTAAATAATTATTATATTCATCATCAGTTAAATAAGCTACATCTCCTACTTTTTTACCTTTAAACCCTTCAGTAAATTGGTCAATTTTAACTCTTTGTTTTCCTGATTTAAATTTCTTATATTCGTTTTCTTGTTTTGCTTTTTCAAAAGCTTGTTGTTCTTCTGGTGTTCTGTTAGCGTGTGCTATAGCTTGATTAACATAAGGAGCATCTTCTGCTGATATAGTTCCCCAATCATTTTCATTTAGTATATTGAGAGTTCCTGTACTAGGGTCATAACCATATTTACCTGTCCTTAGTTTTCTTTTAATATCATCACTTTGTCTATTAGTAATAGGTACATCAGAAGCTATTCCCCAATCTCCAATACCTTGTATATAATCTTTATTGTTTTTCCAAGTAAGAGGTGGGTCACCATCAACTGTCCCTCCATTAGCATACACAGCAGGCATAAACCAAGGAGTTTCTATTGGCCCACCATATGCAGCCATAGGTAATTCCTGTTCTTGATTTTCATTCTGAACAAAATCATTAAACATATTAATTACATTTTCTTTATTATAGTTTTTAAGAGTATCATCAAGCTGATGATATATATACGGATCTTTGTTAAAAATATTTTCAACTTTCTCTCTGTCTTTTTTTCCTCCAACTCTATAATAATCATCTATTAATTTTTCATAATGTGTTTCATTAAATGTTTCATTTACAGGATCATATATTCCCCTCTCTTGTGCATATTTTGCTAGTACATCTTTTCTTGATTTTTGTTCTGTAGGTTCGGTTAAATACTTTTCTTGTTTTGTATTTAATGTAGGAAATAATTTTTGATATGGAGTTTCTAAAAAAGTTCCTTCAGCATAATTCCCAATATGAGCATCTTCTCCTTTAGCAAATCTTGCTATTGGCCCATCTTTTTTTCTTAAATCCAAGTTTCCTATAGTTGAACTATGAGACCTTTCATGTAAATCAATAGAAGGGTTAAAATCATATCCATAAGAAAGATTCATAGAATGTGATTGTTTTGGAAACCATTTATTATATTGTTCTTCTTTCTTTTTCAAAAATTCTTGAGTAGAATCTTTAGGATTTAGTGCTATTACTGCCTCTTTAGTCCTTGGCCTGTAATATCCTGAAGCTCCTTTTTGTTCAAGAACTTCTGATCTTTGATGAATAGGTCTAGCTGTATTTAAATTGTTAATAATGTCTTGCCTATAACTCTCTATTTCTTTATCTGTTAAATCTGGATTTCCAGACATTCTTTTATACCTTTCTCCAAATAAAGGACTATTAGCCATAGAAATTAGAAACTGTTTATTTTCCTCTGACTTTGCTAAGTTCTTAGTTACTTCATTTATAAGAGGTAATGTTTCAGTAGAAATAGGACTTATTGGCCCACCATATTGCTTTTTAGGGAGACCTGCGGGTATATCAGGATATTTATCTAAGTCTTTTGCTCCTGATGTATATGTGTAATAATCTCCATAAGAAACTCCATCTCTGCCTGTCCCTCCCTTTACTAGAGAATAGCCTTCAGGAGCTGATTTAGGATATTTAGGTTTTTCTATAACAGGAGCAGGTTTTTCAGTAACAGGTTTTTCAGTAACAGGTTTTTCAACTCTCCTAAAATTCCAAATATCTTCAAGATTTCCCCAAGTACCCTCTTCATCAGTATGGAATTCTTGATTTGCATCTTTTTCAGATAGCTTTAATGATTCATGCAGATAAGCATTATCTGCAGAAGTAGATGAATTAGAATCTTTATTCTGAAATGCTTCCCAAGCTTTAGCTGCATCACTTCCAGGTTTTAATACTTCTCTTGCAGAATATCCTGTAAATCCAGCATCTTTCATTTCTTGAGTAAGAGCATCTCTTTTAACTTCTCTTGCTAATGATGAAGCAGATTTTTCTGGAGTAGGTTTTCCTGTAGGTTTAGGGTATCTAGCTTGAAAAGCCCAAGTACTATATTCATCCTCTGCTTCCCAATAATCGGGTTCCTTAACTTTATATCTACTACCAGGAATTTCATTTTTATCTTCATCCTCCTTCCAATAGGTTTGAGTATCCCCTTCTATCCGTTTTCTCCTCCCAATTACATCATAACCTATAGGTTTAATAGGTGCTCCTTCAGCAGTTTCAAAGTAAGGCAATTTCCAATTACTTCCTTCTCTCCAAGTAACCCCATTTTTATCCGTATATGGGGTCATAGATCCTGCAACAACTTCAGGATGAGGATTATACTTGTTAACTATTTCTGGAGCATCATAAGCTACCCTATCACTAGTAAAAGGACTAAAATTAAGCCCACTATAAGATCGACTATTCAAGCGAGTCATCGCTTCCGCTTGCTCTCTATTCTTTAGTCCATAATGCTTATTTAACCATTTACCTTCAGGATCTTCCATTTTTCCCTGAACACCTTTTGGAAATTTAGAATAAAATTTTTCAGGCAAGCTATTCTGATATAAATATAAACTATCTTCATAAGTAGGTTTTTTAGGAATAAGTGGGGGGTCTGTAGGGCCTCCATTAGCCATCATTTTTCTATATCTATAATAGTTCTTATAAGACATTCTGCTAATATAAACTTTATTTCTTAATAATACAAATTATTTGCATAATATTAAATGTTATCTAACTGACCTTCTAAACAGTGTTTTTACAAAATGTAACAACATTCTATAATTATTTGCATTAGAGTATGATAAATCTACTTTCATAGTCTTATCCCTAAGTCTTTCTCTATTAGGAGTAGCTCTAGGTACTGCAACATGCCAACTTCTTTCTTTTCTTTTTACATTCTTTAATGTTGTAGGGTCTAAAGTTATTAAACCAGTGTCCTGATAAGAATTACTACACCTTAAAGTTTCAAAAGTACTATTTTTAACATCTGTATTATAATCTGATACTTCTTGATGCCACTGAAGGTTATCAAAAGTTTTAGTTATAGGAGCTCCCTCATTGGATATAAATTCTAAACTAGAATTATATATTGTATCATAAAACTTACCATAGTCTCCTACATTATGCCTATAAATATCTTCCCCATTATTTTTATTTGGAGATAATATAATATCATTATTAGTTACATATATTTTAGGGGTATAATCATAAAAAGATGTAAAGCTATTAGTGTATTCAGAAAAAGCAATAGTAAAAGAATTGTCAAAAGAAGACCCTAAATCAGTAGCATTTTCAGCTAATTCTATTGCAGGGCTTCCTTCAGCAGTAAACTTAGTATCAATATAGTATACTGTAAATAATCCTACAGGATTAATTACATAATCCCCAGGATAGTAAGTAACCCCATCAGTATATATCTGAAGTCTATGGGCTCCATGAAAACTAAAAACTACCTCATTATTTATAGGGTCATAAAAACCAGTAATACCTTTATTCTCTAAAGGATTATCTCCCCCATTAGAATAATTAAGTAATACATTTCCTGTTAAATTTTCCCTAAAGTAAGAATGCATACCTTTAACATCAGAAATATTAGCAGTACCTTCTCCTGATAGTCTATAAACTTTTGAAGTATTAATATCTACCCAATACACAGCATTTCTTGCTGTAATAATACTCCATTGATGTTTACACCCTATAGATGTAGATACATAAGAATAATCTTGTAATAAACTACCAGAACCTAATTCTAAGCCAAAACCATTCTGGTCTGTTACCAAAGCTCTAGGATTAATAGACACATAACCAAAACCAGAGTCTTGATGGTAAACCATACTATCATTTAGTATAGTTATATTGTTAATTGGGCCATATAAACTCTCAGTGTCTATAAATTGATTAATAGGCCAACTACCCCAACTATCAGTATTTTCCCCATTAATTTTAAGGTCAGACGCATATATTCTAGTGTCATAATAATTATTACAGTCTTGAAATTGAGAAGGTTTTGGAAAAAATAGTCTAGAGTTGCCTGATCTACTATACAGCCCATTTAAAATAAACTCTTCCCCTGTATCATTACCTGTCCCATTATCATTAAAATCATCTTTGTCTATAAACGTGCCCTGTCTTAAATCAATATTTAAAGTGGATTCTCCTGGCCAATGCTTAGTAACTGATTTTTTTCTGCTTAAATAAAGAGGGGGAGTGGCATCAGGATCTAAAGGCCCAAAATCAAAGTCGTTATAATTCCAAGCTTTTATAATTTTTTGCATCTGCATTACCCCTAAATTAGTATCTCCGCCAAATACCTCACTTGAAATAGTTAAAGGAGAGTCACAATCAATATCTGTGTAATGGTCTGTAGGTATATAAGTATTAGAACCTCTTTGAGAATAAGTATTTCCTCCATATTGATTAGGTTGAGGCCTGTAATAATTTACAATATATGCAGCATCAGAATTAGTAGCTGTATTTAAATTAAAAGGAGGTATAACAGGAATAGGGCCTGCTACATTATCATAAAGAGGGGTGCTGGTTTTTATTAAAATAGTTTTTTCCCCAAAAGCAGCATTAACAGCTCTTCCTCCTTCATACACATTAAAAGTCTCATTTAAAAATGTGTCTCCGTTATCCATAATTTGTGAACCTCCTTTATCTACTTTGTAAAACTCATCAATATCAGTAGTAAGATTTTGATTATAAACAGTAAGAGTAGGAGGATTTGTAGATAAAGGAGAGTAATATTTTAATATTTGATAACTATTTTCATATACTGCAGGATTTATTTTATAATTTCTATCAAAAGTAGTAGTTCCAACAGTATTAAAATTAAAAGACATTGTATCTACTGTTTTTAATTGGTCTCCAGCTTTGTAATTAACTCCTCCTGAAAATACATGTTCAGGAAAATCTACAGTAATAATATCATCCTGCACTACAGGAGTTCCTACTGCATTTGAAGCAGGATTAACTGCTGCAGAATCATATAGATAAGTTGAAGGATTTTGAACAGGCTCCATCGGATTCTGTTCAGTATTATTACATAAGAATATATAATCTTTATTTTCTAGTACCGTAGTAGCACTCCTTACTCCCCCTGAAGGTGTATTTGGAGCTCCTGGATTTATAGGGAATCTACTGGTTGCTAAATGAGCAAGCCCTTGTGCTAAAATTGTTTTATCATTAGAAGTTCTATCTACTCTTACAATAGAGTAACCTCCTATTTTATTTTTAATATCTGTAGGTAAAGTTACTGTAAAATCAATATAAGGAATATTAACTTTCCATATACCTGAATCTTGCTCCATTAACTTTCCCCTAAAATCTCCATTCACATAACCACTAACTCCATACCCTGCTCTTAGAGGGTCAAATGCAGTAGGTATTTTAATATCCCCTATCCATTGTGCAAAGTCAGGATCTCCTTTTTTGTCAAAGAATACTATAGCAAATCTGTATATCTCATCTCTTTGATACCCTTTTAATAGCCCATAAGTATTAGGAAACCTCATCCCCTGTGTATTAAATCCAGGATGATTATATTGCCCTATATTATAAGTAGGATTTGCAGAATATACAAATCTAAAAGGAGCTGCTTCATAGTCAGAACCAGGAAGCCCAGGAGTTAATTGTTTTTGATCTCCCCAAATTGCCTGAGTTTTTATTTCATATTCTACATACTGCCCAGTTCCCCCATATAAAGTAGAAGACCTTTTAAACTTATTTATACTATAATCATCATTAATAGCATTAGCATCTTCTGCTATACTAGTAAAAACAGTTTCTGCAGCCCCATCTATATTAAAAGTAGTGGAAGACTGTTCATGTCCATAAGCCCTTGCATCAAAAGTATAATCTAATTTTTTATTAGTTACATTAGCAGCAAAAAGCCTATTATCTTTAGATGCTATCGATTTAGCATGTGAAAATCCAGAAGTTAATGCATTTATTTCCCCAAAAGTTAAATTATAAGAGCCACCTTCTCCACCGCTATAAGTTAAAGAAATACTTCCGTCAGCAGTAACAGGTTCTTGTGCAAAAGAAACAAATACAGGTTCAGCAAACTCAGTACTATAATAAATACTTACAAATTCTACAATTTCATAGTTTGTATCTAAACCGTTTACAGTAAAAGAAATTGACTTACCTGAGTTACTTCCTGAACTTTCTCCTATATAATCTTCATAATTACTATCTTCGTCAGCAGTTACAATATTTACTAATGTAGAAGGGATAGAGAAAGAAGTTTCTCCTCCAGACACATTTTTTTGCCTATAAATTATTTGATATATTCCAGTATTAAGATTTCCTCCTTTAGGGACATCTGTTATTTGTATAGCACTGTGGTCTACTGTAGGTACTAAATCTATTATATCTAAAGGAATTGCAAAGGTATTAGTATCTGCTACATTAATGGTTCTTAGAGGGTTGTAATTATCTGTCCAATATAATTTTTGAGTACAGTCAGTTTCAAATCTACCTACTGCTTGAATAGGATGCCTAGTGGTAAAATTTAATAAACTATTATAAACAATAGTAACTACTACTGTATTATTAACTCTATCATATACTGCTTTCCATATTTGCCCATCTCCCCCAGGTAATCCTGTAGTAGAAGTAGTCATAATATATATATCATCTCTGATATTTGTACTCCCTATTACTTCAAAATTAGTTAAAACAGGAATAATTTGTGTTATATTAGTTATTTCAGGAGAAACAGATGTAAGTGTAAAACTAAAAGCAGGAGTAGTAGAAGTTATATATACAGTATTACAATCATAAACAGATGCTACTATATTTAAAGCAGTTAAAGCCGCATCCGCATTTATTAAATTTACAAGTTCTTGAGTTTGGTCTGCTTGGTCAGTAGTAGTTATTGAAAAATTATAATTAACTGCATTAATAGTTAATGTTACTGTATAAGGAGCAGTACCTGTAATATCAAAAGTAAATACATTACATAAAGCAGGAAAAGTAAAAGAAAGTTCATTCCCTTCTACATTAATCAATCCACCGATAGATTGTCCTGTAGAGTCAGTATTTATCCTAATATTTCTAGCGTCAAAATAGCTATCTTTAGGTTGTATAGTATTAGCACTGTCTTTATTTAACCCTTTAATAAATGTATTAATAGATTCTGCCATTATTGCGTTCTTCTTCTTTGTTGTGCTCCTAAGTATTTAAATCCAGAAGCGTGATGGTTGTAGCTTTTGTAAGTTCTTAATAAAGAGTTTTTTAAAGATTCCATCTGGTCTACAGACAATCCTTTAGCTTTATTAGCTGCTTGGCCTACATACCATGCCCACTCCTGTTTTCCTTCTTCATATAAAAGTCTTTTACCTTGAGACCCAGGATCTTTTCTCCAGTTCCTATAGTCCATTTTGAGAGTTATATATTTTTTTACTGCCTCTGTATAAGATACATTATCAGGAATTAAAGGGTATCCTTCATCATCAAAAGGAAATTCTAAATATGCAATACACACATCACCTTCTTTAACAGATAAAGTAAGGCAATCATTATTAACATCGTAAGTAATACCCTGAGAAGGTAAAGAATTAAAGAATCCTGATACAAACTCATTCCCAAACCCATCAATATAAAAACCTCCTGATACAGGGGTATTAGTAGAAGTATTGAATCTTGCTTCTGTAGGGTCTAACCCACAACATTCCCCCCCTAATAAATGATGAAAACTATTACTACTGTACCTAGCCATATATCCATTTACAGCAATTTGCTCTATCATATGTAAATTACAAGGAAGAGGTGCTTTATAGTCAGTTATTTTTAGATTAGGAGTGTCTCCAAACCCAGTAACTCTTCTTCTATACTGTAAAGGGTTGCCAACTAAATTTAAAGCGTCTACAGCCCATCTTACAAAGTCTTCTACATTATCAGACTCTTGTAATGCTAAATCTCCATATAAATCAGAAATTAAAGCTTTTAGTGATATGTATTTTCCATTTAAAGCCATTAGTCTTCTCCCATTGCTGATTTCATTATATCATACATATTTTCAGCTTCTTTAGCAAAGGGATTATCTTTTGAATAATACTTTCTACTTTCTGCTTTAAAATCATCTCCTTCCTGCCAGGATTTGCTTTCACATATAATATAACCGTTTTCTATTTCTTCTATTCTATAACTAACATCTTTTCCATCAGCGTCAGTCATATTAATACTTTTTATACTTTCGTTATCTTTACTCATAATTTATAAATAATAATCTATTTCAAACTTTTCTTTTAAGATTTCACTTAGAGTTCTAGCAAATTTTCTAGAAGGTTTAAAATGATAATAAGTTTTATTTTTAGTCTTAGAATACCTTTTATCCCAATAAACTCTATAAGCATATCCAGCCCTATGTTCATTTAAATGATACACTAATTTTTTTTCTTTTTTTGCTTCAGGATTTCTTTCCCAAAGACTTAATGTTTTTTGCCAATCAGGTCTTAATTTATTTTTTTTATATAATTTTAACTTAAACTTTTTTATTCTTAATCTTCCTAATCCACAAGGCAATTTTATATCAGAAGAATTAAATAATACTGTGTCTTTTACTTTAGTGTTAAAGGATTTAAGAATATTCATATAGTCAGAGTATTCTACTTGAATTTCTTTATCTACATTCTTTTTATAAAGTTTGTAGCAATCTTTTGTAGTATAATCAGCAGCTATATTACCCATTATTTAGTTGCATTTGGTTCAATATCATGATTAGCATTTCCTAAGTTATCTGCAGGAGTTTGATATTCAACTCTTAAATTATTTTTAAATATTAAATCTTTTAAAGGTTCTATCATCCAGTTAGTAATAGGATATACACTATCATTTGTAAAACAAGGATCTCCTGTCCCGTCTTCACAGGTATTAAATCCAGATAAATCTTCAGGAGTTTCAAATATGCCACTAATAGAAACTACTTTTAAAGCATTCATAGCAGGAGTATTTGGAATAATATATAAATGCCCATTATGTAAAAAAGATTTAGGAATCAAATTATATCTAGACTCCATTACCCACTGTGCTCTCTCATAAGGAATTAATGCATAGGGAGTAGAGCCAATTTGCACTGGCCCCACTCTCGTAAGCATTGCTCTAGAAGAGTTTTCTATGAGCTTGGGTATAGGTTTCTTTGTTTTAAGTATTTTACATCCCACAGTATAACAACCGCAATCAGATGCATCTACTAACTCTAATTCAACACATCCTATAGTTTGTACTAAATCAGAGCTTATATAATTTTCTTTATCTAGTTCTCTTTTTACTAATAATGCTCTTGTACTGTTAACCCAAAAACCAACCTGTCTTTCAGAAATATTTTCATCATCAGATTGTTTTCCACTTCTATATACATTTAGTATATCAAATATTAAATGGTTTTTAGTTATCATGCGTCTTTATTTTTTAAATACTTTGAAAATACAGTATTAGATATAATATAATCATTAGTACATTCTTTACACTCCATTTGTCTCTGTATAGTTCCTTTAGCTGTAATAACTGATTTTTTATAAGTTACTTTAGATTCTCCACAAGAAGGGCAATCATACTTTTTACCTCCTTTATGTAGTGCTACATGAGTATTTGGTTTAATATATGACTGTATCGCCCCAAAAACATCTTGAAGCAATACCACATCATGATTACAATAATTAACCATTTTCTCCAATGCTTTATCATCTTTTTCTAAAATTATTTTATCCCATAATTCCATTCCACCAGTAGGAACTTTATGTCCAAAGCCCAGTACACTAGCAATATAATCAAGTTTATTACTTTGGAAATTAAACATAGATTTAACTTTCTTTAATGTATCTAAAGATTTAACATAAGTAGGAAAAGGAAGTCTATGAATTAAACACCTAGTTCTTAACCATTTAATGTCAAACCTGTCTCCATTATGAGCAATTACTTCATCTGCAGTTTCTAATATTTTAGTAAATTCAGCTAACAATTTTTTATCATCTTGGTTTTTATCCCAGGTTAGGTTATATACCTTATCATCCTTTTCCCATTTATAAGAAATACATATTACTGCTCTTTCTTTTATTAATTGAGAAGGAGTGATTGTTTGATTCCAACCTGTTCTCCAAAACTTCCCTATGTTATAACTTGTTTCTATATCAAAGAAAAGCCTTTTAAAATTTTTTGGATTGTGATTTATTTCAAAAACAACCTCTGTAATCTTTTCTGAGGAAACATTAAATTTATTTGCTAATTTATGTTTTCCCCATTTTAAGTATCCTTTATTATTTAAAAGGAACTCTTTAATTTCTTTTTTACCCATACCTTTTTATATATAAAAGCAAACATACAAAAAAATAATTACATACACAAGTAATAAGGCGGTTATTACTTAGTACTGTTATTATTATAGGACTTTTTAAAGTGTCCAGGGTCTATTTTTCTTATTAACCAAACTATACATTTTCCCAGTAAAGTCAATCTAATATCTTTATTATAATCAATACCTATTATGTTTCTTGCAAAAGCAAAAGAAATTGTTTGGTCTTCAAGTCCAAATAAAAATCTGTCTTTTCCTCTTATCATACTGCAATTAAGAATAGGCCCCATAATAATATTACCTAACTTATCAATAGCAATTGCAGTTTCTTTAAAATAGGTACTAATACTCTTCTCAAAGTCTTTAAAACTATCATAATCTAAAGCGTCTTTTAATAGTTTATATACAAAAGACGGCATAATAAATATTTTTATTAAAAAAGCAGCTACTATAAATAAAAATAATCCTATCATCTTTTTAAACTTATTTTTCTTTGATATCCTACTATATATTGTTTTCCTATTATATTATAACTAAAAGAGAATAAATTATTTCTTTTGTCTGCTAAACTTATAGTAGGGGAAATAGACATATTATCACCATTACTTCCTACAAGTAGTCCTGCGTAAATAAGATTCTTTTTTGGTTTAGCTAATGTTACTGTAACGCTATCCTTTATAAAAATGTTCAAAGTATCTGTTCTATAAATATATTTAGGAAACTTTGCATTATATAATAAACTTTGTTCTACTAAAACTCCATCTACTTTAGATATAATTTCCCCATTTATTAAACTATCATTATATTTATTAGTATATATGTTTAATTTATCTGTAGTATCATATACAGGTACATATATAGGTACTTTTATATACTTAGGAACAGTATCATGGAAATAAATAGTATCTATCTTTCCTTCAGTAAATAAAGTATCTCGAACAACAACTCTATTTACTACAGGGTCTTCAATCGTAGGACTTACGGGAGAGCAATATAACATCAATGCTATAATTACTCCCATTACTAGTATGAGGATATGAGTAGTTTTTATCCTCATAATTATTACCCTACTTTTTTACTTGAAGATCTTTTTGTTTCTCCCCACTTATAAACAGTAGCTATACCACCTAAAGAAGTAATTGCTGAGGTGGCAGCCGCATCCATTTGATTATATATTGCCCATGCAGCAATCGCTCCTAAACCTATCCCAAAAAAGATAGTAACTTTAAATCTTGTTCTACTTGTATTATTTAAAAATTTCATAATTTTATATTATTAAGGTGTTGGAAAATCTAAAAAGTAATCATAAGGTTCTTCTTCTTCACATACTACATACTTAGTTCCTGGAGGTTCAAAGCATAATCCACATTTTTCAACAAACAAAGCAATCATATCTAAAACTTCCTTGTAAGAAATACAGTTTAATATATCTAAGTCAGTTATACAAGTAGAAACAGATACTGTTAAAACTGCAGCGGTTGTTGGAACCCCTATAATAGCACTATCAGGATATAATAAATCTCCTTCTGTATATCCTGTCCCTGCATTTTGTATAGTAACTATAAGTATTTGTCCAGATACTCCTGTCAGAATAGTTGCGAGTGCGCCACTTCCTGTTCCCCCAATTAAAGGAACATTATTATATACTGCTACAGTATAACCTAATCCTGCATCAGTAATAGTAATAGCACTAATAGGGCAAGAAGGAATTATATAAGTTTCTAAAACATCTAAAGTAGCGCCTAAAACTTTTAATTCTTCTATCTTTTCTTCACAATAAATACCTATTTTAAACTGTTCTGCTACTTCTGCTGCTTTATTAGCAAAACAACAATACATAAGCTGTAATCTAACTGTAAAATCCTGTAAAGAAAGAGTCTTCATTAAATAATTATTTTAGATATTTTAATTACTCCATTATTCAATGGGGCTGCGGCAGTAAGAGCAGAAACCCCTTTCATATAAAAAGTGTCTCCGTCCCCTAAAAGAAGATTGCTTATAAAATAAGTTGTATTAAAGATACTCCTGTCTACATCTACGCCTACACTCCAATCTACTCCTATAGAAGTTGTAGGTATTACTCCTACATTATTAGTTAGGGCAGTATATACTTTATAAGAATCACTAGTAAGAACTCTATACCATAATTTATCTCCTATAGTATAATTGACAGCCGCATCCCAAACAGTTGATAAGTTAGCTGCTGCACTAATTATTCTATCACATTCAGGATCTGCTTGATAATCAGCTCCCACAGAAGGAGTTACCCATCCTTCTAAATCAATTTGTTCTCCTCCCGTAACTATTACATTTACAACATAAGTAACCTCATATCTAGCATTACCTGTAGCTGCGGGAATTGTATAAGAAGACCCAGTAAGTGTAACTCCGGGATTTGCTGGAGTTCCTGGTATTCTTTGACTATTATAATGAACAGTCTCTAGACCTGGGCCTTTAGGCCCTCTTGGTAAACATATTGCTGTACTACAAGATTTACAGCCATTTGAACAATCACACATATTAACAATTTTTACAGTTTATTTCACTAAGGCTATTTATAGCTGATAGTAAATCTTTAAATTTAGTTACTTTATAACAGCAAGCTGCTGCTTTTAATCCTTTTAATAAGATAAATGCTAATAATGCATTATCTGTTTTTTTGCCTGTATCACATTTACAATTACAACTTGTTGATGATAATCCTGCAATAAGTTTATCTACTTTACAAGATACTTGGCAATATAAAAATATCTCTTTACATTCTTGAATACTTCCTGCGGCAGTAGATAAAATCCATTTAAAAGTGTAAATACCATCTAAAAAATCTCCTGAAAGTCCTGCCATAACAGATGTTATGCATACTTCAGTAGTTCCTGCTACAACATAGGAAGTTAAATCAATTGTGTATATTAACCCATTTTCATCTTCAATATATAAATAAGAACTTGTGATATCAGTTCTTGCTGGGTTTGGGGCTCCCCATCCTCCAGTATTAGTTGAGGCATCATAATCGCCTGTAATATCTGTGAATTTTAATTCATCACATCTAGTTTGGCATATAGTAAAATCTGGAGTTAGCATTATTTAATTAATTAGTTTAAATAAAAGGGGAAAGGTAGAAAAACTACTCTCCCCCCTTTATATGTTAAAAATATAGTAATAAAAACTATTTCACTCATTATACTGCTAAGGCAGCTTGAGGTCTAACAACTGTTGCTAACCAAGGGTTAAGTTGGCCAAGAACATCAGTCATTTGGTTTGCTACTGCTGGTACAGGAACAGCTATATAAGTCAACGCTTTTGCTGGTTTAGTTCCTGATACTGGATAGTCTTCTGAAACATTAAAAGACTCAATTGCAAGTAAATCATAACTAGCTGTTAAGTCAGCATCTGATCTTCCTTTAGCAGCGGGGAAATTAACTCTATTGATTGCGCCATCAAAACCTTGGCAAAACCATTCTAGTTCAGAAATTTGCTCTCCTTTACCAGAACCTTTGTCTGCAGCTATTTTTGGGTCAGTCAATGTTGTAGCTCCGAATCCTGTCCCTAAAGACACTTCAAAATCCATAACATTCCACTCAAAAAGAGGTAATTCAAAATCAAGAGGTCTTCCCGTTAGTCTTACTCCATAATCAGCTCCTGTATTAACTACTACTGCAGCCACACCATAAAATTCTTCATTAGTGATTACATTAGCAAAATAAGTTGCGATTTCTAATTGAGTAGCTGCTGAACCTGTAGAGTAAAAATATACTCTTTTAAGTAATTGTTCAGAGAAAACTTCTCTATCGTTTTTATAAGTGATTGTCATCTTATAATTAGTAAAAGGTTGTGCATCAATACTTCCTGCTGCAGCAACATCATCATGTCCTACGTAAGAAACTTGTTCTACACTGTCTCTAAAACTAGTACCTGAAGCAGTTACTATTTGAGAGCCGTCAATAGTTACACTACTTGTCATAACTTTAGTGCTACCTGCACCACCTCTACCTTGTACAATTGTGATGTATCTTGAATCTGCAAAAGTAGCGCCAGGGGCTAGAGGAGTTCCGTCCTCTCCTAATACTACTACTTCTCCGTCAGCAATAAAGTTTGCTACACCACTATCATTAACTTGAACGCCAGCCGTTCTATTGATATCTTTACCAATTAAAAGTCTGCTTGTGTTATCTGATTTAAACATTTTAATTTATTTTAATTTATTATACTATTCTAATTCTAACAGCACCCGCATTATGGTAAAGTTCTCCTAATTCAACTCCACCAGCTGCCGCTGCTGCATCATTTGCAAAATCTTTAGCTTCTATGTTATTTACATATACAATAATAGGATTAACATCTTGAGCTCTCGCCAGAATGTTTTTTCCTACACCTTCCACTAAATCATCTTGTCTATTTTCTTTTCTTATTGTTTTAAAACTTGACATCTTATTCTATTTGATTTAATTCATTTCTATTAACAGAGTAACTAGGAGATTCTATATCTACAAGTGCATCTACTACCGCCATAGCTATTATTTCTCTATGAGTATGGTCTGATAATTCACAATTAACATCTGCACCAGGTACAGGGTATTGTGTGCCATATTTTATAGATATAGGTGTTTTTAAATACCTTAAATAATAGTTAGTAATTGTATTATTGTCACCTGTAATTAATTCAAAAGTTTGTGTATTTCCAGAAGTGTTAAGTTCATATCCCAATCTATGTATTTCTACATCAGTTGGTTTATGAAATGGGTCTCTTTTTACTTTATTATATCTATCATGAGTAGTAGGTACAACGTCTATTCTTTTATTTGCAACTTTTCCATTGCAGTCAGTATAATTAATAGATGCTTCTTCTTCTATGGCAAACATATAAGTATCTGGTAAGGCTACAAATACTCCATTAGGTTTATTACTTGAATTAGATGTAAAAGTAACACTTTCAAAGTTAGATATAATATTTTTTAAATCATCTAATCTTTTTTGTGTTTCTTCTAAACCTAATCTCCTTGGGTTATTTCCGTAAGCTCTTTGCTTTACAAATTTTTCTTGTGCTTGGTTTAATAATATATCAATTTCTTCAGGCAGGAAGTTAGGGTAGGACAAAGAATCAACCTTATCCAACCCTATCTTAAATTCCTGATGCATTTCTGCTACTGTCATGCTTTTTCTTTAACTTCTATTTTACTTTTTAAAGCAACGTACACTTCTTGGTTTTCATCTTTAGATAAATAAGAAATTGTTTCATCTAAGTCGTAACCAATAATGTCACCTCCTTTTAAACTGTATTTAGAACCATTTTTAATTAATGCTCCAGAAGCTTTACAATCATCAATAAATACCTTCATGTCAAAATGAGGGTCATTTAAGACTTCTATAAATACTTTAGGATCATTTTCAATTGCTTTACCAATTTCTGATTCTAACATTTCTCCTGGAGTGTCTTCTGAAACTCTATTACCCATAACTTTTAAATAAGCTTTCATTTTTGAATAATTCATTTTATCAAAAAGTTTGTAAGCTTCTTTTTTAGTTTTAGTAATTGCAGACGCAGCTTTTGCTTCTTGTTCTATACTTGTTAGAACATACTCAGCTAAGGGAGCATCTATTTTTTCTGCTTCAGAATTAGCAACTAAAGTGTGGGCACAGAGAACATGATATTCAACAGCTTCAGAAGGTACTGACAAATCAAGGGTTTTTCCATCTTTTCCAATTTTTATTCTAAAAGATGCCCAATAATCTTTGTTGTACCTAGAGAGAGCCCCTTCTTCCAGCCTCATTTTCTTTTCAAAGTGTCTCTCTTGTTCTTCAGTTAAACCTGTTAAATAATTTCCCCTGCCATCAACTTGACAAGCAAGTGATTGAAAACAGTGAGTATATCTGAACTCTCCATCATGTCCCGCAGGAAGCCAACCATTTTTTCTAAATTGCTTAACAGTCACTTTCCCTTTCAAATCCTCTATCATCATACTCTTTATATTTTATATTATTAATTAATCTAATTAAGATGAAGCATAAATAAGCTCCGCACAAGACATTGGGTTTTCAATCATTACTGATTGAGTACACATACAATGTAACTCGTAACCATCTACCGCTGAAGCAGAACCTTTAGAAAAACTTCCGTTTGGCCCTAGTGGTGATGTTGAACCTGCAATATGCCACATGTTTTCTTTTCTTCCTTTTGGATACAACCTTCTAATGTTTTTCTTACCATTAGTAGTTCCAAAGTTAAGGACAGTATATCTATAAGATTCTACTGGGCCTCCATCTGGATGCATAAGTCTGTTAGAAACAGGATTATCATACTCAGGAAGATGAATCAATGTAAATCTAACTCCTTGTGGGCCCATATATTCTCTATATTGTCCGTGAAAGTTAAGATTTTGACCAGAACCACCAATTCTAATTCTTGAATCCAAAGGTTGGAATCTAGCTGAATAGTTTTCTAGTGCTCTGTGAAATTGAACCATTCCTCTTTCTCCTGTCAAAGCAACAAAGTGTCTTTGGTCTTCAGGAAGAATATTAATAGAAAGATTCAACAATACTTCTTCTAACCAATCAATTGTAAACTGAGTGTACTCAAATTTATATGCTGGAGAAATTTGTTGTCGAATACCAGCTCCTTCAATAATAGGGAAACCAGATGCTCCTGACATAATATAAGTATCATCAGATGTTTTGTTTGATTCAGAATAAAGAAGATGTCTGTTTTTTTCTTTATACCACTGACACATAAATTCCCACTCTGCATATTGAGTCCAAATCTTAGTAGTCTTATTTGACTTAGGATCCATCATCTCAATAACCAATGGTCTGTTATGCATATTTCCTGGGATAGTATAAGTTTTTCTAAGAGTAGTAAAACTATTTCTCATCCTAAATGGAGAAGTAAAGTGAGTTTCACCTGCTGTTTTAGAAAGAGTTCTTTCCTGTGGAGAATATTCTTTAGACAACTGCTTACCTTTTGCAAGAAGTGTTGGTGGAATAAATTTAGTAGGGTCTCCAGACATGATTTTAACTTCATAAGCCCAATCAGTTCCTGCTGGAGTTGGTTCAGACATTACTCTTACAGAAAATCGTCTGTCATCAAAGACAAGTTTATCTGTGTAGGAGAAATATTTTTCAGACATTACTATTGTAAAAGGCAGGTTGTTTACACCTGGCTTAGTTAATAGGGGAGCCGTGAAAGAAACAATTCCAATTGCTTTTTCATCATCTCCTTTTAAGAACCAATCATAGTCCTTGTCTGCTTCTACTTCTTCATCAGCACCTAGCATTGTAAATAATGCATCCATGCCATTATGAGAGTAAAGTCCAAATACTCTAGACATTATGCTAGAGACTAAAGTGGGTTCCTCATTAAAAACTGACCCCAAATGGTTGTCAGTAGTAAGGCCCGCCCAACTTTTTTGTTCGTATACTTGTAACGTATTTATTGTTTGTTTTGCCATTTTGTAGTTTATTTATCTATTTTAAAGTTTTATTGCATTTTTCATAATGCTTATATCAATTCCTTTTAATGTTCTTCTTTTTGTACTACTAGAAGATAAATCAGCATTTTTAGCTTTTGCTTTTAAGTTCTTAGTAGCTTTAGTTTCTGCAACTGTAGTAAGCATGTCCCAGTTTATTTTATCTTCTTTTGACATTACTGTAGCTAAGTAGGCAACTACTAAATCAAATTCAGGATTTTTTTCTCTGAATTTCATTACTTCATTTTTACCTTCCCTATCAAACTTTGTAATACCCTGATAAACTTCCTTTTTTTGTTTTTCAGAAAGTTTTATTCCTGGGATTATCTCTTCTTTTTCGTATATACTATTTTTAAGAGAAGTTATTGCAGAATCATAATGATTCTTTCTTTCAGTTTCTTGTTGTTTCTGCTCCTCTATTATTCTATTTCTTTCCTGCATTTGTACTTGAGATAATTTTTTAGCTGCTCTATTAGCTTGTTTTTCTAATAATCCAGCAACCTCAATATCTTCAATCATATCATCAATATCTTCAGGACTTTCTCCTTGTAAATAATAAAATTCAGAAAGTAATTTTTTTTGTAAAGACTCATTTTCTGAGATTTGTTCAGAAGTTAAACTATCATATTCAATAACTTTTTTATCTGCTTTAAGTAAATCAAAAACATTTACTCCTTTTTCGTGATTCTCTAATAAGTACTTTATTTCATCTGGTAAACTTTCTTTATAATCATCTACAGCAGAAGTAACATTATTATTAATTTTTTCTTTTGCTTTATCTGCAAACCACTGTAAATCTTTATCAGAAGTATCATCATCTTCTTCTAAATCTATAATACCTGCTTCTGCAAAATTTTTCCAAATATCAACATCTTCTGAAGAAAAACTATCAGTATTATCACTTTCTTCTTCACTGTCTCTTACAGTAATAGTAGGTTTATCATTAGAAAAATTAACCTCTTCTTCTACAGGTTTTTCCTCAGCACTTTTATTAGAATTATTTTGTTCGAGATTATTCTCTAATTCTGCTTCTGGCTCTTCTCCACTCCTCACTTCAAATTGGGTTCTTGTAGATTCAGATAAAATATCTTTTGATGAAGTTTTATTACCTTTTTCATCAATAGAAAGCAATCCTAAATCTAGCCCCTCCAAAGGATCATTATAATCCACACTACTGTTCTCGTCTGCCATTTTATTAATTATTTATTACAAAAATACACTTTTTTATTTATATATAATATTTTATATTATTTATTTTTACTATTTTATAGCTTAATCTTTACTTTTAGCTATTAGCATTTGCACCATACCTTTAATTTCAGAGGTATCTGTTTTAATTGCTGTTATTTGCTCGTTAATTGTTTTAATCTCGTTAGCACTTTCTTTTTGAAATTCTTTTAAATCTTGTTTCACAATATCAATTCTTTTATTGCACAGTTCTGAATGTGCCTTAGAATCTTCTTGACACTGTTTTCTAATACTTATTCTACTATGTTTAGCGGCTATACTATCTTCTTTAGCGTCTATTTGACACTCTCCTATATGCTTGTCTACATTTTCTAATTTATGCTTTAGCTTTTCTATTGAACCTTTCATAGTAAACCAGCCCCCTAGCACACTAACAACTAAAGTAATAATATAGATTACATCTTTGCCATTAAAATGCACATCATCCATCCCACTAACAACCTCAAGAATAACCATATCAGTCTAATGCTACACTAGGAATAATAACTATATCCCCATCTGTTAAATACTCATTTGAATTAGCTACTATAAGTTCTTTTAACCATCCTTCTACAAGAGCAAATGCACCTGCATCTGAAAGAGCA
>WLWF01000125.1_pt1 | contig 68796 bp, 55 predicted proteins | sample 6718331 | NCBI WGS metagenome assembly WLWF01 (sample SAMN12718692, study PRJNA515312) | sponge metagenome | isolation source: marine sponge | host: Mycale hentscheli | place: New Zealand: South Island, Marlborough, Capsize Point | collected 2003-05-01 | reverse complement strand
TGTATTACTACTGATAATACTATTGGGCTAAAGGTTGGTAACTTTATCCAATTGATAGTAGAAAAGGGATATGATACGGAATTTATTAATAATGGGCAAAAATATGAAATTAGCCAAGTAACAAGTCAGACCATTACCGTTTCGGGTCAGTTAACACTACCTAAGACTGGTAAATGTTTATGGTGTCTAGGAAAGGATGATATCTCACCCCAGGATATCTTTAATAGTCAAAAGGGTAATTCTCATGATCGCGCCATTATTGCGAAATATTGTGTGATGGACGTGGTACTTTGTTTAGAGCTGATGAACAAATTACAAATCGTTAATAATAATGTAGGGATGGCAAATGTATGTAGTACACCGCTATCTTGGATCTTTAAAAGGGGACAGGGTATTAAAATTTTAAGTCTAGTCTCTAAGGAGTGCCGAGACAAGAAATATCTGATTCCGACCCTGTTTCCAGATACCTATGGGGATGATAGTTATGAGGGAGCTATTGTTTTAAAACCATATCCGGGAATTTATCTAGATCAGGATCCAGTGTCTGTCTTAGATTATGCCAGTCTGTATCCAAATTCAATGAGATCTAATAATTTGTCACATGAAACACTATGTACTGATGAAAAATGGTTAGGTAAACAAGGGGAACGTAATTTAACTAAGCTTGGTTATAGTTGGGTAGACATTGAATATGATAATTACAAGGGAGCTAAAGATAAAAAAGTTAAGACTGGAATTTGTAATGTTAGATTTGTCCAACCTAAAGAAGGGAAAATTGGTATTATCCCTAGTATTTTAACTGATCTTTTAGGCGCCAGAAAATCTACTCGTAAGAAAATTATCCATCGTCATATCATTTTAAAAAATGGAGACATAGTAATGGGTTTACAACAATCAGAAGACGAAGAAAACATTACTATTAAAGACGACGCAGGTCAGACAGTTACCATTCCGAAATCAGAAATCCAAGAAAATAAAGACCGTTATAGTAATTTTGAAAAATCAGTACTTGATGGTTTACAATTAGCTTATAAAATTACGGCTAATTCATTATATGGTCAGATTGGAGCTCGTACTAGTGCTATCTATTGGAAGGATATTGCGGCAGCAACTACGGCAACTGGAAGAGAACAGTTATACATAGCTAAAGATTTTATAGAGAGTAATTATCCTGGTTCTAAAATTGTCTATGGAGATACAGATTCTGTCTTTGTAAAATTTGCTCTAGAGGATGAACATGGTAACCCATTAAAGGGTAAGGCGGCTTTACAAAAGTCAATTGATTTAGGTGTTGAAGCAGGTGAAAGAATTAGTAAAATTCTGAAAACTCCACAGGATTTAGAGTATGAAAAGACCTTCATGCCCTTTATCCTACTGTCTAAAAAACGATATGTCGGTAATAAATATGAATTTGATGTAGATAGTTATAAGCAAACTAGTATGGGAATTGTGCTTAAGAGACGTGATAATGCCATGATTTTAAAAGTAATTTATGGAGGTGTCATTGATATTATTATGAGAGATATGAAAGTAGGACCAGCTATTGATTTTCTACAAATTGGTCTTCGTAATTTAGTAAAAGGTAAATATGGATTAGATAAGCTAATTATTACTAAAACTTTAAATGATGGTTATAAAAACCCAGAGGCTATTGCTCATAAGGTATTAGCAGATAGAATTGGCGAGAGAGACCCTGGTAATAAACCACAATTATTTGATCGTATTCCATTTGCCTATATACAAACTAAGGAAAAGAACCCACTACAAGGAGATAGAATTGAACATCCTGATTATATTCGGGAACATAAATTAAAGCCAGATTACGAGTTTTATATTACTAATCAGATTATGAAACCAATTAGCCAGATCTTTGCTTTGGCTATTGAACAAATACCAACGCTTAAAAAGAGTTTAGGCAGTTACATCAGTTTAGAGAAAAAATATGAATTAGCTGGTATGTCACCAGATAATATTGAGAAAAAACTACTAGCTAAAAAACAACGTGATGTGGCTGATCACCTGTTTTCCGATATTCTCTTACATTGTGAATCACAAAAGAACGGTAGTCAAGCCATAACTAAGTGGTTCGGTTCCGCATAAGTTTTAAATAGATGTTATTTGAGGCGTGAAAATGATTTAATGATTTAATATTTTAATCACTTATTAATAAAGTAAAGGATTTATGCCTACTAATTATATAAAATTAGTTAATCCAGAACCATCGCCTATTAGACCAATAGATAGTAATATAAATAGGCTTAAACTTATGGAGAAATATGGAATTAGTCCAATGTTAAGACTATTATATTATCCCAAATTTAACAAATCTTTGAAAAATATATTAACTTAATATTTTTATTTATAAATTAATTTATTATCTATGGTATCCTAAAAATCTATCATGGAAAGTGTCTCATACCAAAAGTTAGACAAAACAGAATACATTAAAAAACTTAACGAGTATTATACTGAAATAAATAGCCAATTACAAAAATCACGGAAACGCCCAAAAAAAACACCTGATCCAACTATTTTTGGAATCAGTCCTGAAATGGGACTTCAAACTTTTTCTACTAATATGGAGGGTATTATTACCGTAGAAGAAGTTAGAAATCCAATTGTAATTGATGGTCAACGTTGGATTAATAGACTGGATAATTTTTTGAGTAAAACCTTATTAATAAACAAGCTTAAAAATATAGGTAATCAGCTTCTGAAACAGACTAAAGATACTAAAACTACAAGTATTCGTTATATTATCTCATTACAAAATATCACTTATCCAGTTGTTAAGCCTAAATTATCCGATTTAAAAATAATTTTACTTGATCATTTACCAGACGTGGCAGAAAATTCTATAGTGGTAGATATTTATTCCTTTGATCTAGAAACTGCTAATCTTGAATTAGTGATAGATATTGCTATTACAAACAGTATAGATAAGGAAGTAATTACTAAAAGTATTAATGAGGTATATGAAAATGTGAAAATAAATGGTATTACTGAGAGGAAATTTACTAATGCTTCTAGTGAAGATAAAAGTCCCAATCAGTTGGAGACACAATATTATGCCCTACAACGTATTAATAGTAAAATTTACCTACTATTAGATAATATTAGGACATTATTACCAAAACAAGATTATGCCAAATTTAGTCACTTAGTATATAGTGAAAATTTAAATGAAATATCTATTCATAATTTACTTCAGCAGTATTTAACTATTATAACAGGTAGAGATGGGGATCACCCGTTAACACCTGAAAATATTGAATTAATAGATATTTTTTTTAAAACACTAGCTCATCAATTAACCTTTAATAAACAGGATCAGACTCACATAGGGGATATTGGAGAGGTTAAGGGTCAAGATGGGATTATTATAAATGAAACCCCGACTAGTTATACTATTAAAGTGAAAGATCAAATCTTAAATCAAGTAGATAAACGTGAAGTTAATGTGCGGGTTGGTGTTCAAAATGATATCCATAAATTTTTACAGAAACGTTTTCATCATGAAATTAAGTTAAGTAAACTTTTAACATCTATTACCAAAGATGGGAGTCAACCTTTTAATTTTACTAATCTAGTAGATGAAATACAACATGATTTACAATTAGTCGGAATGAATATAGATAGAAAATATCTCCAGGATGTTTTTTCTCTCCCCCTATGTAATGGATCTTATTTATCGTTAGAAAAAGGTCCAGATGATAGCAATAATATACCTATTGAAAATTCACCCAATGGATCTATTTTAAAAAAGGGTACCATTAGTAATGATGACTTATTAGCACGACCCTATTTGTTAAAATATAATATTAGGGATTATAAAAAAATAAAAACCAAGATTATGGGATGTAGGCATTCACGGGATCTTAGTTATGTAAAAAAATCAAAAAGACCTAACCGACGTAAGCCAGAAACTGTTAGTTCTACCTTAATGAAAAACGATAGTTTAGTATTTCTTGATTTTAGGAGTGAAGATGGAACTGGTAGAGATAGCGGACATTCAGGTAAATTTATCATTAATAATGAAAATAATTATGATATAATGGTGTTAGATGATATTGTTGTAAATAGTGATCATATTATAATAGATAATAGTAGTGAAGATCTAGGTTTTGTTGCTCATGAACAGGTAACTGATCTTAGTCATTACAGAAACTTAACTGCTCTAACAAATTGGAGATATAAATTATTAGCAAATAATAATCAATATCCATTTATACTTCATGGGGAGTTATGGCACTCTATTAATCAATATATTCATTTTACCTGTATTAGTCCAATATTTACATCTGACTGGGGAACAATTTCGGATGAGAACCGACAAGTATATAACGATCTTTACCAACAAGGACTTGAAATGAAAGGAAATCTCCATCTTAGCAGTCTAAGAAGTCAATTTAGTTTTATTATACCAGAATATTGGTCACTTAAATTACATAGCTTATGGAAGGATCATAAGGGATGGATGCAGGGAATTGCGGATAAATTAGGAATTATTTTTACGCAAGAACTACTTAATACCTATGGTGAGTTAACTTTTCAGAACCTTATGTTTAAGCGTGCCTATTATGCTAGATTTAAAAATCATAGTGAATTAGAAGCTCTACTAAAATATACCGGACAGGCTAAACTTCTAAATAAGGACCTCTATTATCATATTTATGAACCTAATAATGTCTTAATGGAAACTAGATACTATCTTGACAATAATATAGACCCTAAAATTTATAATCGGGATCAAGAGCTTTCTCTACACGAAGATACTCAATTTCATAATAAGATTAAAAATGGAATCAGTCAATGGATCAGCGATCGGAAATCTATTCCAACTGTAAATGAATTACTTAGTGAACATCAGACAATCGCAGATATAGATGAAGGGTGCTTAGATAAATTAACTAAATTTATTGATGTCGTACCCGTGGTGTTATCTCAACATGAAGATTATTTTAATGAAGTATTTATTAAAGCAAACCAAGTCAGTAGTAGTAATACTGGATTTAACCAATATTTAAAGGGTAAATACAAATTACAAATTCATAATTTACTACATCAGGAAAAAGCCAAACTGATAGATCCAGAACCTATTGGGGATGATATTGATTGGGAACTTATCTTTTCAAAGCCAGAAATATTTAAAAATTTTACTGAAATTCAAATGGAGTATTTAAATAGCTATGTTAGGGATAGTCATCTAATAGCCTATGATGTTCCACCAGATGGTGATTGTCTATTCCATTCTATTATAGATCAATTATCTTACCACAATTATTCTCCCATGAATAGTGGTAAAGGGGAAGCCTACGACTTAACTAGAACATCTAAAAACTTATCTATTACTATCGCTGGACATTCAGTAATACAACAGACACATGTAAACGCGGCTATTATGGCTAGATCTGAAATTACTGATAAAATCAGAGCCAATCGGGAGAGTACCTATCTAGAAGATACCGGTGATGGAAACGTGACAACGGTTGAGAACCATATAGTACATGAATATAGATCTCTATCCCAAGAAGCCAGTGATAGTGATCAAGATGATAGTAAGTTATTTAATCAATATTTAGATTTATTGAAAAATTCTGCCAGTGGCGAAAATCTTGCAGGTGGTCAAAAACATGGAATTTGGGGTAGTGAATTAGAAATTTGGGCAGCCGCCGCTCTTTATAATGTCAACGTCCGGATTTTTACCCTAGATGTACATGGTGCTATTAACAATCCAACTGGAACCCTTTACACAGCAGAAATGGCAAAATTAAAATTTCCTCATGGTAAAGAATATAATACAGATGGTGTACCTGGTGAAATTAAAATAGGTTGGCTGTCTTTAGAGGGGAATTCCGCACATTATGTTACTTTAAGAAGCAACCACAATTGCCAAGCTTATCTAGTTAGTAATGATGGAAGCGAAGTAAAAAAACAGATAGCTGATGGTATTATATTAAAGGTAGGTGAAAATTTTAATGCCAATACTGGAAGTTTTCAAATATTAGCTAATCCAACTGAAAGTACAGAGAATATTAAAACAGATAAATTATTTTGTTATTTTACTCTACCTTCTGATGCTAGTCTTCCCAAAAATCTTTACTATTTTGGTAACAATGTTGGAGTCCAGAGTGGTAATCCCTCTGGAATTGAATTTATCTAATGTATTTTATCAAAATTCACCTCTCTAATTAAAGTTGATAAAAATTTGAACTTTACAATTTGTAATTTTTATTAGTTATAAAAAATTTATTCTATATTTATACATCCCCTATTAATACATTAGTGTAATAATATGACTTGTAATGCTGAAAATGTATTTATTACTATCTCTAAAGCACCTGCTTTATATTTAGGACCCTCATATTTAAATGGTAATAAGTGTCAACTAGACATGGTAAATCATGAAAAGGAAAAATTAGATCAGAGAAAACGCAGGCGGGAATTATTTTGGGAACAAGAAGACCCATATATACATTATACCATAGATGATTACGATGATTATTTAGATGGAGTTAGTTTTCAAGAAATTCACCAAAGACAGGAACAACAAAAATCTCAGGAAATAGAATATTTATTAATGGAAGATAGATGGTGGCACGATAATTATCAACGACAATTAATGTTAAAACATGAAAATAAAATTTCACTGCCTCAGTATCATTTATGTTCATTTATTCCTTATGAAGATCCATGGAGCCTACCTTACGATGATGATGATGACGACCATAATTATCAACCTCCAGTATCAAATGAAGACTCGGAGGAATCTGAATATTCAGATATGGAAAACTAATGACAACTATTTAATAACTTAGCAATTGTATATTAGTAATAACAGTGGTTAATTGATCACTAAATATCATTATATTTTTTATTTTGATAAAGTGGTTATAGTTAATTATTTAACTATAAAAATTTTATCAATATTCATAAATAAAGTTATGAGTAATCATTTAGATAAACAACTTTTAAATACTTGGACTATAGATACACTTGTCCCTTCTAGTTCAACTAATGATAGTGTACTCCAAGGACAACATCATTTAAATTTGTTAGAAATACGAAAATTACTCTGGATTACAATTAGATTATATTATGAATATGCTTTAAAATATGGGACGGAACGTCAACAGAATAGTGGACTATTTTGGATCCAAGCAGAACATATTTCTTTTAAAACATCATTAGATTTTTTATTAACCACTCTGACGGCTTCTACCAGAGATGAAATTTTATCTGATCTTAGTTCTGTTGACTTTAATAGTAAGGAAATACTGAATTTATTATTAGCTGATAATTATAAAACTTCTGATAATTTATCCCTTTCTGAAAACTTATTTTTACGACTTCTTGCTTCTTATAATAATAAGGTAAACTTATGTAATAATATCACTTTTACTAGACATATTTTCCTTGGTCAACACAGTACTATTGATGTAGATGACTATTCTGGACCATGGGCTGAAGTAGCTGGTAAAATCTTGGGATCGGAAGCATTAACAAAAGAATTTGGAGAATGGTTTCCCTACTATTGGGACCTACCCAATAACCCAATGTTGTCTTATAGTCTAGTTGGAGTTAAATTCCACCAGTTAGATTTAATACCTCAATTACCTACCTTTATTATTTTCCAGAACTTAATTAGTCGCCATGTCTTAGATTCTAGCTTGGACGTAGAACAAATTTATAGTTGGGGATTTAATAATCCAAGTCATAAATTTTTCTGCCAAATCAGACAAATTTATATTGATATTATTGATAAACGTAATCGTCTTAGTAGTCGTAAGAACTTTTCAAGACTTGGGATAAGTGACGAGGTAACAGAACGATTAATTTCAAGAGAGATGACAGGTCAAGAATTTGTTAGTAATAGTGAACTTACTAACATTTTTTATAATGATAAATCCCTGGTATCAATCTCTAACAAATCTGAAAATAATTACTGGTATCCTAAAAATCCATTTCTAATTCAAGGGGAAACACTAGGAGAAGAATTATCAACTAAAACTATATTACGATATGATTCCCTTATTAGTTTAGGATTATTGAAAAACCGTCTTCTAATATTAGATAAATCATCATTTACAAAGTTAAATATTCCAAGCTATGAAATTATTTACTATCCCACTTTTGAAGGTTCGCGTCTTAAACTACCAACTCCAATTGAAAATTATTCATTGAATGGGGAATTAGTAGTAAATGCTTGGTATGATAATCAGGGATATGCTAAACAATTGTACCAGTCAATTTCTGATAAGGATATTAGTTTAGATACTGATTTTAATTTTAATTATAATAGTTTTACTATTAATTATCAGCATATTGGCTTAGATGATCAGTCTATTATAAATATTATAGATATCTTTAATGTCTTTAAATTATCTGAAAGATTTCCAGCGGCACAACTTAATAGTAAATTTTTAGGTCATAGTTTAAAATTATATACACCAACTATTTTCTATGAAAAGTTTTCAACACATTCCCTAGATAAAAATACTATTCTTGATCTAGCTAAAAGTAATATTTCTACCATTATTAATAATAATACTAGATTAATTAATATTGATACCGTTAACACCATCTCTTTTTTAGTAAAATTACAAGCCGAAAGACAAGAGCCATTTGTTATTCGTGAATGTGAAATCTTAAGTATACTTGATGGGATTGCCTGTTTTAGATATTTAGATAACAATAATGTACACTATGATGTACCACTTTATAATATTATAGCAGCAACTATTAACCTAAATAGTATTAAAGTTGGAGACCGGATCCCAGTTTATAATTATTATTTTGTATATGGTACCATGTTATTATCTACCAATGGTAATATAACACTTCATTCTAATTGTCATATTCATGAAGCAAGTACTTTAGACAATACCTATCAATTATGTTATCAAAGATTGGCTGAATTTTTCCAATTAGTTAATTTAACTAGTTATTTGATAAATAATTTAGAAAATTTCCCCTTACAGTTAATAAAACTTAATTTTAATACAAGTAATCATAAATTAAAATGGAGTACATCGTGTCCATTTTCAGGTCAATTTAATCTAATAAAACAGGTAGATCTTGATACCCCTATTAATTTAGAAATTTTCCGGCGATTAATTAGTTTATATACTCCTATCATACAAATAATACCGATAAAATATGTAGAGGGTCAGATAATACAGGTCAGACTAGACCAAGAGGATAAAAGTTGGACCATTGCTAAATTAGTATCAATTGATTTAGAAAACGACGAAGCCATTGTAAATCTTAAAAGTAACCAAAGAGAAACCATTAAAGATCTAGTTAATAATATTAGGACCATTAAAGAAAGTAAAGAGCCAAATACTATCCGATATCTATTTAGTAATGAAGGAATCGTATCAGCACCAAATAATATCAGCTGCCTACTACATAATTTACGAAGACTTGGAATCTCTAAACGGGATGAAATTAATATTCTATCTAAAGATTTACAGATATCTAAAAAAGACGCTGAAAAATTCTATAAATTAATCACCGTTGATTTTCCTAAGAAGAGTTGCCACATTACATTGGAGGTAAAATCAGATTCTAAACTTTGTTATACAGTTGACAATTGTAATCATTATGGTCTAGCAATTCATTCATATATAGCTTTTAAAACGATCTTAGATTTGTATCATGATTTGACCCAACATGGTCAACTTAAACAACCTGGTGAAATTGATAGTAATAAGCCACAATTATTAGAGATTTTAGCAGTTATTAAAAAAATATCCGTTGATATTAGTATTATCTCTGAGCAACCTGTCATAAATCTAGAAGCGGAACAGGAATTAGAATCGGATAGAGGAGATCTAGCACTACAAAGTAAACCATCATCTGGGGATAGTCTGGAGAAAGAAAAGCCATCAAAGTCTGATCAAAAACCAGAGGGGAGTGAAGATGATGGGGATGATGATGAAAGCGGAAGTGATAGTGGTAGTGATAGTGGTAGTGATAGTGATAGTGGTAGTGATAGTGATGACGATTGGATGTATCAGAAAAAGGTAGAAAATGTAAAACCTAATTCAGACAGTGATGATGATGAGGATGAGGATGACGATGATGATGAAGCAATTTATGAAAGCGAATCTGGAAAAGAAATGCAACTAGATCCAATCGATCTATTTCATCAAGATATTACCGGAAGTTTAGATAGTGGGGAAACTGATAATTACTCATCAAGAGAACCACAACGATGGTGGCCAGAAAGAAACCCACTTTTGGAAAGAATTAACATGTATATTACTAGTAAATCAAAATCAGATACTGATGATGTTAAATTTCAAACTAGAAAGAAAAGTTATTCAACCGAATGCCAAACCCATGTACGTCAACCTATGATTATTACTGATGAAACTAAAAAATTTATTGACCAACATTATCCAGACTCTTATGGAATACAAGGTGCGGTAAGTTTAAAGGGTAAGGGTCAAACTAATATTTCTTGTCAAAAAGACAGCAATTTTAATGATGAAAATACCTGTATCTCTGTAAAACTAGAAAATAATAATTGGGTTATTTGTCCAGTTTTAAGTTGTCTGCATTGTTGGATTAGTCTTCACCCAAAACAATTATCACCAAATACCGGTAATATTGATCCAATGGCTTTATTTGTACATCAGATTAATAAAGAATCTGCCCTAGATAGGTTATTAGATCCAGTACATGGATGTAAAATGAATTTATCATCATGGCTATTACATAATAAAGATACTGTCCCAAGTTCAATTAGTGATTTTGGGGCTTTAAAAAGTCACCTTACCGGATTGATAAAACAAAAGCCATTAGCTTTAAAGGTTGAATGTAATAATTTTGTTAGTCAGGATGATAGTTTAACAAGTGAAGAATGGATTAAGTGTAAAAATTGTAATATGGACATTTTTAACCATAATGTAAAATGTCGTAGTTGTGGTAAGGGACTACAACTTGATAATCTTGGGAAAAAAGGTGATAATCAGAAAAGACTTTGGGAAAGGGTTACCAAAGATCAAGGTTCCTGGAAAATTTATAAATTTGGTGAGAAAAAATATAAAACAGATAATAGTTATGGTCAAGAATTAATAAAGAAACGATATGAGGCTTCTTATGCTCAATATTTTACGGAACCCCCAAGAGTAAGTGGAATACCTAACAGATCCATATTGGTTAGAAGTTCTCCAAATAATGATGAAATGTATATCTATCCTGCCTTTTTAGATTCATTATCTCCATGTTGTTTCCAAGCTACTAGTACTAATAAAAATTTAGATGAATTTTTTGGAAAGGTCACTAAACGACAAACTGATTCAAAATATATTCTAAAAGCTAATAAACCATTACCAGCAAATAGAAAGGGTATGCTTCCGCCCATTTTAACTAGTTTTTTAGGAAATAGTATACCTGGATTTGTTAGATTAGGTACCGTTCCTAACCCAAATAATTTTCTAGAAATATTAACTTTAGTTGAGCCTAAATTAACACTAGATATTATTAAACAACATTTAGTCACAAGTTTAGATGATATTAAGTTTAGGAGCTTATCGGGTGGAAGTTTACATGTTTTGTTTAGTGACCGTGATTATAGAATATCCCCCCTACAGAATTTCCTAGAATATACTATTTCTGAAACACCAAAACAAGATTATTTATATCTAGATATATTTAGTCAAATTGGAATACCAACAACAACTATTCCAATATCTTCTCTCCAAATTGTTATTCTGTCATTAGAAAATGAAACGGATAGTGGATCTGATGATTTAAAAGAAAAATTATACGTCCGTTGTAGTCCAGGAATTAACTATCTAAAACCAGATATTCCTACTATTTTAATACTAAAGCGTGAATTTTCTAATTTCTCATCAGAAAAGGTATATGAACCCATTATTTATACTTATGGTCCTACTAGTAGTCGTCAAGATATTATCTGGTTTACTTTTAAAGTTGGACAGAAAAAAACTATATCGATAGAAGATGGAAAAGTGAACCTTGGAGAAGATATCTTAAACCTATTTAATGCTAGTTTAAAAAAATGCCGTCAATATCCACAAGGTGATAGCCATCCATATCCATTTGATTTCCAACACACCTGTTTTGAGGCATTACAAAACAGTTTGAAGGGGCAAAAAGTTACCGGACAATACATAGCTTCTGGTAATTTAACCATTGGAGTAGTGGTAGCAAATAAGTATTATCTACCTATCTTCCCAAGGGAACCCTTCTTCTCTATCCCTAATATAGTATTAGATGATCTTTGTTATGGTACTAGTCTAGTAGATACTATAGAAAGTTTGTTAAGATTTAGTAGTTTAGGTGACTTTACCTGTAAACCAAAATGGTTAATTAAAAAGGCAGCTAATTTTATTGGAATTTTAACTGAACAGGGTTATTATGTTCCATGTGCGACTACTTCTGCTAATTTATCAGAGATAGTTAGTAAATTAAAAACTAAGATACCCCTTGAAGAAAAATCCTATGATATTAAAACCATTAGTAAGTTAGTAGATGATACTGAGGTTCCAAGTAAAAATTTAAATGATTACCGTGAAACTATCTCACTACTAGATGCTTTTGAGATATTAAATAATTTAGCATCTAAACAAGAGAAATATACACCAATTGGTCTAGTAAATAAATCTAATTTATTGTTAATCAAATCTGGGTTAGCTATTCCATATTTATTAGAAGGGGAAGATGACCTAGAACTAGTACAAAAACAGAAACAAAAACAAATACATGATTCTTTACCTAAATATAAACAGGGGTTAACTAGTTGGATTTCAGAACCGAATCATCATGAAATAGAATTTATCACACTGGCTCAATATCAACAAGAGACAACAGAATTGTACTCACATACTGTAGGTAATTTAGCGAACCGAATCTTTAGAACCGTTTATGATACGGAATCACATTTAGTGAGTAGTATTATTACTGAAAGTGGAGTACAAATCCCAATTCGGTCAAAGGAATTTATTAATACAGACGCCAGTGGAAAATTAAGTTGTCCTTCTCTATCAATTCCAATTATCCAATTGCCCGAAAAATCCCATCTAAAATCATTAAGTATTTATGAAAATAATAATCAAGATGACCGGGTTGCTGAACAGAAAGTTGAAAATTTAAAACTTGTTCAATATAAGTCATTAAGACAAGAACTAGCCAAGTTTATCTCCCTAAATTCCGAATTACAAACGTTTTTAGAAAAAATATCAGATCACTTAGTATTACCTGTCCCTTTTAAAAAGGCGGTAGCCTATATTATCTTTAGTATATTAGTAAATGTCCTAACCTCCTTTAATAATAAAAGAGATGTTTATGAAAATTTGGTTAATAGTCATAAATTAAATAATTGTGTTAATTTACCATCAAATTTATGCCAACGTACTAGCTACTGTACCTGGACGGATCAGCTAGATGGCTCTATTATTCATAAAAGACTTAACTATCTAATTAAAAACCAACATGTCTTTAAACTTTTAGAAAACCCTGTTTATTTAGATAGTGAATTTACCAAACATGGTCTTAGCTATGATCACGTGATTTCCCCAATTGATAATATTATTAATCTAGCTAATACTATTGGCAGTGAGTTACAAGTTAAGCCAGATAGTGGGTCCTGTCAAATAACACTTACTAATAATTTCCAAGATGATATCAGTAAATACTATGTTCAACAATTAGCTGAAGAAGTAGTCCATGTTAAAACCCGTTCCGTAGAAATAATTAAAAATACTATTAATGATCGTTTTAAGTCTAGTAATATTATCAGGGATGGAGATGAGATCACTGTAAATAAATTAATGGATGAAAAAATGGATCAATTTATTAAGGGAGTTACCGAGTTGTTAAATTCCAGATTTACAAGAAACTATTTTTCTAATAAAACCCCATTTAATCTAGTAAGTTCCCAAAGTAGTCGTTATTTTACCTATTCGCTAGTAAAACAAATTACTCCAGATTCATCTCTCATATTAGAAGAAGATTATACGAAGTCACCTGATGTTGAGGCTACCGCTAATATTTTGTCATCTACAAGAACAACGGGGTATTTAGAACCACCCGTAGAAACTATTATTCAGATGACGGAAAAGAAAAAACATATAAAGCCATTGGATATAATACCTTCCCTAATTACGCTAACTCCTCATGAAATCACACAAGTAGACCAGATGATAAATAATATAAACGCACCAATCAAAATTGAAAATGCTAAGGATCAATTAATTCACTTGACAACTACCCATAAGGTATTGAAAATCTATTAATTTGCGTATTTTCTAGAGAAAAGATTTAAGGATTTTACATATAGTTACCAAACATGTCACAGGTGGCAATTGAAAATATGACGGACACGGATGTTAACGAGAAATCATCGTTAATGTTAGAGGTTAGAACGGTACAATCACCACCATTTAGGTGTTTAATTGAAGCCTTAAAGGAAATTTTAACAGATGCTAATATAGAATTTGATTCCACCGGTATGAAGATAATTGCTATGGATGCTAGTCATACCGTTTTAGTTCATCTTAAATTAGAATCTAAAAACTTTGAGTCGTATTATTGTCCTAATAAAATTGTTTTAGGCATTGGTATGCTTAATTTTTTTAAACTAATTAAAACATTGGGAAATAATGATACCCTAACCTTGTTTATTGAAAATGAAGATCAAAATAAACTTGGTATTAAGATTGAAAACGGTGAGAAAAATTCAGTCACCCGATATAAGCTTAATTTAATGGATTTACCAGAAGAATCTATTTCAGTACCTCCGGCTACTTTTGAATCTGTCATTACCATGCCTTCTGTTGATTTCCAAAAATTATGTCGTGATATGGCTAATATTGCGGATTTATTGGAAATTAAAAGCGTTGGAAGTCAGCTACTATTTAATTGTAAGGGAGACATTGGTACTGCGGAGCATGTCATTGGTGAAAATAATAGTGGAATGAGTTTTTTGAAAAATAATAACCCAGAGGAAATTATCCAGGGAATATTTGCCTTAAAACATCTAGTTATGTTTACTAAATGTACCAACCTCTCTAACCAAGTTGAGATATATCTTAAAAATGACTACCCCCTAATTATTAGTTATGGTGTAGCTAGTTTAGGAAATATTAAATTATGCTTGGCTCCACAGTGTACCGAATCTGCCTAAGCCATATTAACTTGTTTTTCTACTAAATTATCAAGATAGTCTATATCTTGGGTGGACATACCATCTAATATATCGGTTAACAATATATTTCCAGCACGATAATAACCAGAACTAGTAAAAAACGAATAATAGTATTGTTGGGAATTATCAATTACATGACCATCTTTTATTAAAGACCAGTGTTCCCGTTCAGGATATTTAATAAATTGACGAGCCGTTATTTGTAATTTATTATTAATTTGATAGGTGGTCCTATTGGTTAATTTAAATTTAACTAGACCCAATACTTTGCCTAATTCTAATTGCGTGCCAATCTTGACATCTTTCGCCTGTATTTGTTTTCCATCAGGTAAATTAAGATAGCTTGTTTCTGAAAGCCCTGGCTCACCCTGAAGTAGCTTAGACGTATAAATACTCTTCTGATTTTCGGGGGTTCTATTTAACTTAGATAAAATATAGTTTACTACCTTATTTTCTATCTCAAGATTGTCTATTTCGGTAAAGTCTTTTACTAGCTGACCATCAGCTAAAGTTACAGTATGACTTGTAGTAATTGGACAATATACATAGTTTTCACCAGAGATAAATACTGGAGTACCAACCGTTTCAGCTCTGACCCATTTACCATTAGATAGCACTAAATGGGACTTTGTCAATTTATGTTTTCCAAGACGATAAAAATCAGTATTAGTTATCTTTGTTACTGCCATACCTATCACAGTATCCTCTCCATCACAATGATATATCTTGTCTCCTATATTTAATTGCTTAATAGGACAAGTTCTACCATCTCTTAATTTAATTTCCGTATCACCATGTAAACAGAAAAACCCAGTAATAACATCATATGCGTAAGCCCAATCACGAGATACTTCTCCAATGGGACCATTCCAGACACTTTTAATAGTTAAATGAATAGCCTGTAGTGTATATAATAGTAGGCGAAACGTAGATGATAATCTTCTCAACAAGTTTCTCATTTTACTAAAAAAGTAAACTATCATAATTGAAAATTCATTAATTTTATCGTAAAATGACTGAGTTGCTTGGGTAAAAAATTGCCTAATCGGTTTCATAATAGCCCTAAACAAATTCATACTATTCATTAATTTACCAAGTATATCAGTAATAATAGTCATAATATATTGTACGGGTTGCATTAGAAAGGAAAAATTTGTTTTAAAACTGGTAAAAAAAACACCCTGTGCATTAGATTCAGTATTTTTACCCAATGCCCCAGCAAAGGGCATGATCATTGGATTGTCTTTGTGAGACTGCCAATCATTTAATATTTGTTGTCCTCCATTTTTGATAAAAACATAAATTATAAGTCCTAATGATATTAAGACTAAAAATCCAAGTTTAATAAAACCCTCAATAATTTGGAAGCCTTTACTATCCATCTAATTATGACAGTGAAAAAAAGATGGCTAAATTTGCGAAAATAGATATTGAGATAAAAGTTAAAAAAAAGAGGGTTTAAAAGAAATATATCAGAGTATATATAATAAAATAACCATTTTTGATGCACTGAGAAATTTTTTTATTAAGGCATTAAAAAAAACATTTTGTTTATTTGCCAAAGATAAACTTGGTATCTTTATTGATATCAAAAATTTATCTTTTAAGGGAGACTGGAAGACCAAAAATTTTACCTTATCTGTCAAGACAGCTAAAGTTAAGATGAAAAACATAGAAAATTATTATATTACTGGGGATATTACTAATCTTGGGTTAAGAGTGTCCTTTGGAAATCATATTATCTTTATGGACGATGTTAATTTAAATACTACTGTGATTGATATTAAACAGAAGCCAGACGGTGATTCTATATCTGGTAATACTAATTTAAATTCTACTACCTACCCAAATATATCCTCAATTTCAAATCATAATTTAGATTATATTGGTAGTATTATTGAGGGTATTTTTAACCAGGTTATATTTAAAATACGCAATTTAACAATAAATGTAGAAAAGTATGGAACAAGATTACTAGGTAAACAAATTATAATTAATCCATCTTCTATTGATATTAGGTGTAAGATCCGGCATTTGGAAATTATTACCACCCTATTTGGTAATCTAGCGATTAAATTATATAAAATGACATTTAACTATCAAACAAACCAAGAAGCCAGTTTATCACATATTAATATGGTTTCTGGTAAGATTACCCTTTCTAGCCAAGAAACCTTACCACTTTTATCTAATAGGGGCAATGGCTCTACTGATTTATCGTTTCTAACCCAATTACAATGTGGGTTCACTCAATTATTAATATATGATACACATTTAGAAGTTGGAATACAACTACACCAACTTCAGATTACTAAAGACTTAGTTAGTTTAAAATATATTAGGTTATTAGACAAACTTACATTATTACTTGCTGTCTCAGAAATAACTTTTAGACAAGGCAGATATTTAACGTTAGATAACTTAAGCATTGATTTAAACCATAGACTAATTAACTATTTAGAAAAACTAGTAGCTATCTTGGATATACTAGACAATACCTATAAACCTAATATAATACATGATACTTCTACCAAGACAAAAATTAATGACCAATATACTATCATTGATGATTATGTATCAAGTATTGAAAATAGTAAAAGTTCTAATCTGACCGGGACTTCTAAACTAGATAACTATGTTATTAAAAATAATATAGATCTAAGTAATATTACCTCCCAAGCTGATGAGGATTATATTACTAGTAAATGTAAATCGGATAATGCGGAAAATGAAAATGATGACTTGAATGTAAATATAATCAAGCCTATGATGGTCTACAAATGTAAGCATATTAAACTATTTATCTATGATAATGATGATAAAAAGTGTAGCTATTTCCACTGGCAGCAGATTAAATATATAAAACTGACTACTTCCTGGAATTTTACAATCAAGAATTTTAAAATCTATGACTTAACCTCAAATCTATGGAAAAATATTTTATATAAAATTGGTACTGATACCATATTAACTATTAATGCTAACAATGGTAACAATGGTAACGGTTGGCATCTAGTAAATAAACACAATGTGGGACAGCATATTAAAAACCATTACTATCTTAGTATTAAGTTAGCCAAATTAGCGATAAATTTAGATGAATTATTTATTAAGAAAATTCACCCCGTGACCGAGAGATTAAACAAGTCTATGTTCCAGATCTCTAACTATTTTAGTGGTGACCCAGTATTTATTCTTGAATGTATGGTAAGTAATATCAATACCACTCTAAGTTATAAGCCCAGGGGGTTAAATCTTGGTAACATAATACAGGGTAATACACAAGAATTATTAAGATTAGGTACTATTCGTGACATGGAATTGCATTTTAAAAATTTCATAATCCATAATAAATTTGGTGCCGGGGATCTATGTAAAGAAATTATAGTCTGCTTAGAAAATGAATTAATTAAACAGGGGTCGCTAATAATTAGTCATGTTGGAATTTTAAAACAATTATTTTCCCCTGGTTTACGTGCTACTCAGGTACTTTCTATGAATGGAAGTGTGGTAGAAAAAATACAAAAATATGCCACACATGTAAGTTCTGACGCCCTAGAACTAGCAACTAGAACCTCCATTAGTATTGAAAATGTTATAGATGGTTTATTAGGGAAAGAAGTCACTTGTTCTAAACTTAAAAGTAGAAAACTACTAGATACTGTTGATCTTAATATTGTCGTCAGAGGAATTACCATGACATTATTAAAAATACAAAGTGTAGTAGATCCAAAACAACGAGCTAGAAATAAGATGAGATATGGTAATTAATTAATTAATTGGTTATTTAAAATAGCTGGACAATAAACTATAAACGGAGTAATTAGGTGCAACTATGCCAATAATAGCCAATAGTAAGTTTAAACCAAGTCCATAAAAAGCCGTGTTCATTCTAATTTGAAGTGCTGTACCCTTAACATTTCCATAGTAATTAGTTAGTAGGGTCATAAAACATCTTGTATCAAACACAAAATAGTAGAGAAATATATTTACAAGACAATAAATAACATAAAGTGGTAGGATATTATTAGGCAATAATATACCATATGAAAGGACGATAGTACCAAGTAAATGGAAAAAACCCAAAATATAGACAAACCATTTATTGTTACAACGCTTGGGAAATAATTTATTAAGAGTATAATTAAGGTAGAGATTAACTATATCTTCAAAAGGGGGTAATTTTTTGTTGGACATTTCTTTAAATTAAATAAACGTCCGAAAATATTTTGGAAGTAGATATTAACATTAGAAAAAATACTAAAGATGAAATCTAATATTAATATAATGTCTCAAGATGAAACTGATGAACCAGAACATGACATTAATAAAATTATTAATTTAAGTGATTGGAGTAATAATAATACCCCATCACAAGCAAATGATGATAGTAATGAAATAGATCCTCCGGAAAATTTTTTTATCATAGACGATTTTCTACATGATCCTAATCTTAGAAAGTCTAATTGGGTTAGGGATGATCTAGTTGTTTCTTGTGAAATATGCAATTTGGAATTTAGTATGTTTCGCCGGAGGCACCATTGTCGTTGTTGCGGTAAAATATTTTGCTACCAATGTACTAAGTATCAAATAGAAGTTCCAGATTTAGATAAAGGCTTAAGTCAAAAACCCGCCTATAAAGAGAGAGTTTGTAGTTTTTGCTATAAAAAAATCATTGATTTTAAATACCTGGAAAATCTTTACATTATCTTAAGTAATCTTCCTCTTGAAATTTACGATATCAATAATATGGCGTATGTTTCTAGGAATTGGAATAGGGTCAGTAAATATTACCGATCAAATTATAAAAAAATATTATATAAAAAATTTTCAGAAACTTTTACCAGAAATGAACTAAATTTTGTCTGGATCAATAGACGTCTTTTTTCCGGTCATAGTGGTTGGCTAATTCAAGTAATTAGGACTATAGAGATTCACTACAAGGACTATCCTAATATTAGTGAAACTGATACCGACCAAATACTTAATATCTTAAATCTAAGCCGACATACCAATTGTAAGGTATTAAAGTGTTCTAACAACTGTAAACACATTTTAGGGACTGAATCCGCTATTCTATGCCTCTCATTACCATTTAGAAAACTAATATCCGAACCCTATCTGATGGAGGTTATCAGTCATGGTACTATTGAAGAATTATTATGCTACTTACCAATTCTAGTTGATATAATTAAATATCGGGATGAGGATAATGCCTTATGTGACTACTTGATTGGAATTTCCAAGAAAAACTATAGTTTTGCTAATTTCTTATTTTGGGAAATCACCGTCCAGATGGAAAATAAGGCTTATGAACCACTCTATGAGAAATTTAGATATCGTTTAACTGAAGAAATGCTTCCAGCTGTTAAAGACTATCTTAAAAATAGTTTTTATTTTGTAGAAAATTTAACTGAAATTGTTTCAGAAGGCGATAAGTTTCCAACTTTGATAGAAGCCTATTTTAATACTTTACATGATAATAATATTATGAAGATTACTTCACCTGTAAATCCAGAAATTACACTAAGTAATGTCTATAAAAGTGGAATACGAATTAGGGGAAGTAGTTCAAAGCCAATTTCAATTCCATTTAACATTGGTGACACTCATAAATCATATGAGCTATTATACAAGAAAGATGATGTCCGTAAAGATCTAGTTATTATGAATATTATTAAACTAATTGATATTATTTTAAAAAGAGATGAAAACCTAGATCTCTATATCACCACTTATAATATTTTACCCACTTCTAATAATACTGGATTTATTGAAATAGTTGATAATGCGGAAACCATCTTGGGTATCAACAAGCGCAAGGGCTTTAGTATCTTAAATTTTATCTTAGAACATAATCCCGACAAATCTGTAGACCAGGTTAGAGAGCGTTTTACTAAGAGTTGTGTTGCCTATTGTATTTTAAGTTATTTACTTGGAATAGGTGACAGACATATGGAAAATATCATGGTGAAAACAAGTGGTGAAATATTCCATATTGATTTCGGATTTATTTTAGGTGCGGATCCAAAACCATTAGCTCCGGAAATTAGGATCACTGATGAAATGGTGGATGCGATGGGAGGTTATGAGAGTCGTCATTATGCGCAATTTAAAGAACTCTGTGCCAGATCTTTTTTGTGTCTTAGGCGCCATGTTAGTATCTTTAGATGTATGTTTTCTACATTTACCAGGGCTAATCCCCCTATTGATAAGCATTTAACAAAAGAATATATAGAGAAGTTTATTAATAATAAATTTCTTGTTGGGGAAAACGTTGGTAATGCTAAATTATATCTTATCAATAAGGTATCTACACGTAGTATGGGATATTCCGAATCTCTAATTGACTTTTGTCATCAAGCCCAAGATTCTACTACAGTTATTAATAGTACATTAACAAGTTCCGCTATGAATCTTGGTAATACTATTTTAGGTATGTTTTGGAAAAATAATTAATGATGATGACGTCGGTGTCTATTGTGTCGACTGTGGCTTCTGCTATGGCGCCTACTGTTTCTCCTACTAAGACGTCTATTTTTTCTACGTTGACAACAACCAACGCATTGACAGCGCCCACCCCCTTCACTTTTGTTCTTACTCGCACTACTTGACTTAGCCGGGGCATCGTCTTCTGTTAAGTCTTGAGCACCTACATTATAGTGATCTTGTCCCGGATCATAATAAACCGTATAACCTGGGGTAATATAGTGATTAAGCTCCAGGAGAGCGGCGTCTCTAACCTCTTTACTCCCAGTATTAACTAACAAGATTAATTGAGCTACTCTTTTAGCAGTTAAGCCTCCGTGCGCCGAACTTGGAACAGCTGATTTAATGTCCCCTTTACGTTTAGCATTTGCTGCGGCATTAATTAGCATTGGTTATTATAAAATAGCATTAGATATTATTTAGTAATTTAAAATATTGGATTTGTACCTGTTTGGTTTCTGGAATAATCATATCCTGGTAAATATCTACTATAAAGGTCGGGTTTAAATTGATATTTGGAAAATTAGATGCCATGTCATTACTAAAATTTTTAATTTTTTGTTCTAGTCTCTTTAAAATGTTATTTTCAACTTGTGTATTTGTTAATTTAACAAAAAATTCCCTGTCAGTATGAGACTTCCCATACCATTCCTTATCGCTATCATATTTAGTTTGGGCGACTAGTTTACCTAGATGTATTCTTCTAGAAAGTGCCTGTAATAAATTAATATCCGCAGTGACAGCAGATCCAAGGTTTTCATCCTCCCCTTCTTCCGTAATTTTAGGTAATAATAGTCTAAAATATTTTTCGGTAATTATCTCATTATTATTTATGGAAATATGCCGGGAATCTAAATAATTATCTAGTTGATATGTTCTTCCCGAATCTCTAATCTGGGTGAGATCTAGGTTTTTTGTAAATGGCTGTTCTTCTGGACAACGATATCTTCCGGCTCTAGCATGAACCCTCTCTATCCCTTTTAACATACTAGTAAACAAACTTTCACCAGTCTCTGGATTTATTTGATAAGCACTTGGATTACTCTTCCACCGGCTTCTCTCAAAAATAGCAAATATAATACTATTTTCACATTCTTGTAGAATAGTCCTAATTTGGCTTATTTCCATTGACATAAATAATATCTTATTATTTTAAATATGGAAGCTTATTATCAAAGGAAATATGCCAAGTATAAAGAAAAATATAATAAACTGCGTTATTTACAACAAATAGCTGGCAATAAAGACGAGTCAGAAGATGAAAAAGAACGAAAGATAGAAGAAAACATGGCTACTTTTATGACAGTACCTCCACTCTCCTAATTTATTTTTTATTTTTAACAACTAAGGCAACTATTTTTATAGAAATTATCTAATCTTTGTAAAGCTAGTCCGTAACAAGCCTGTCGTAAACTAATATTTTTCCTTCTACTTTCCCGGACCACCTGATGATATGTTTTAGACATATGTCTAGTTAAACGTGCGTTTACTTCTTCTTCTTCTAGATATTCATGTCTTAAATTTTGGAGCCATTCATAATAACTAACAATGACACCACCTGAATTAGCTAAAATATCTGGAATCACACAGATGTTTTTATCTTTAAATACCTGATCAGCTTCGTGATAAATGGGTCCATTAGCTGCTTCTACTACTAGTTTACAGTCCATGACTTCGGCGATATCAGTATCTATTTGTAATTCAAGGGCAGCAGGAATCACAATATCACATTTAGTACTAAAAAATTCTATTTTATCTATCTCTTCTCCGATAGGATATCCCTTAAGGCACTTATTCTGTTTAACATAATCAATAAGTCTAAAAATATTAAAGCCCTCGTCATGAGTAATATAGCAACTATGATCACCAACTGCTACTAAACTCATGCCTAGTTTAGACAGGGATATTGCCGTGTGTGAACCTACATTTCCAAAACCCTGAATAATATAGGTTCCTCCTTTAAAATTAAAGGCATTAGTTTTTCCCCATTCCTCTATACAAATTCCGACCCCTCTTCCAGTGGCTTCCGTTCTACCTTGAGAACCTCGGAAAGCTATTGATTTACCGGTAAAACTTGAAAAATCGTGATTAGCCTTATTAATAGTCCGATAAGTATCCACCATCCAATCAATAATTTTACTATTTGTTCCTAAATCAGGTGCTGGAATATCTACTTGTGGACCAATATAGGGAGCTATAGCTTTAGTATAGGCGATTGTTATCTTTTTGATGTCATCTTCCTGATAATCCTGTGGATTAAATTTTATTCCACCTTTAGCACCACCAAATGGAATATTTTGTAGGGCTGATTTAATAGTCATCCAAAAAGCCAGTGCTTTACATTCATCTAAATAAACCTCCTTAAAATATCGGATACCCCCTTTGTAGGGTCCCAAAAAATTATTATGTTGCACCCGATATCCCTTAAATAATTTTACTTCTCCTGATGCTAATTTTACAGCAAAATTTACAATAATCTCATTCATTGGTTGACTGATTATCGTGCTTAATTGTTTTGAGGTTTCGGTAATTTCTAAACTACTAGCTAGTTGATTATTAACTAATTCGTAAAGATTATTCTTATCCATCCTGTAATAATAATAATTATAATTTATTTATATAAAGATACACACGTATACACAATATAAATAAATTATAATGTCATTACAACCCCCCAACGCAAGTGAAGTACCAAGATATACTGGTTTTTCTAGTTTTTGTCGTTTACCTATTTATCAAGGTACCTCTAAGCTAGAAACTAGTAAGAAAAATATTGGAATAGTTGGTATTCCATTTGACGCTGGTTGTACATATCGTACTGGAGCTAGATTTGGTCCACAAGCCATTAGGAATGCTTCTAGAATTGTAAGACCTTACAGTATTTATCATAAACTTGACTTATTTAATAGTTACAATTGTTTAGATCTAGGAGATCTAAAAACCAATCCATTTAATATTCCGAAAAGCGTTGAAATGATTAATCAACAACTTGATACTTATTATAATGAGATGGATTATTTATTTATTATGGGTGGTGATCATACGATTTCTTATCCGGTCCTAAAATCAGTGAATAAGAAATTTGGTAAAGTAAGTTTAATACACTTTGACAGTCATTTTGATACCTGGGATTCTTACTTTGGGGAAAAAATTACTCACGGAACACCCTTTAAGAGAGTTTTTGATGAAGATCTAATTGATGTCCCCAGTTCTATCCATGTTGGCATTCGGGGAACTGTTAATAGTAGAGAAGACTTAACCGATGATATGAAACTTGGATTTGATACCATTTTCTGTCACGAAACTGACACTTTAGGGATAGATGGTATTGTGAAACGGATTAAAGATAGGGTTGGTGATAATAAGGTCTATATTTCATTAGATATTGATGTGGTTGATCCCGCTTTCGCACCAGCCACTGGCACTCCAGAATGCGGTGGCTATTCTAGTTCTCAAATCTTTTCTATCTTACGTGGTTTAAAGTCCATGAATGTGATAGGTGGTGATGTAGTGGAAGTGTGTCCATCCTATGATAATGCGGATATTACTTCTCATTTAGCCGCCAATATTTGCTATGAATTGATGTGTCTAGTTTAATTTAATTTTAAAAATAGCAAGACATTTCATGATTTTTTTGGATAAAACCTAGATGTCCATAATAGCCTACAAGATCTTGATCACAGTTTAGGATTAATTTATAACAGTTGTGTGATTTAGCCACATCCTGACAATGTCTAATTAATTTTTTCCCTATACCTAACCTTCTATATTGACTATCGATAATGAAATCTTCTAGATGAGCCACATTTTGGTTATGATGAAGAAATTTAGGTTCTATTAAGAGAGTGATATTAGCAATGATGCGATTATCAGTCTCTATGACATAAACTAGATGATTAGGATTAGACTGAATCTGTGTAAGTTTACGACAAAAACAAGGATAGTCAAGTGTTTCTATGGTTGTTAATTGACCTAGTAGATTAAGATATCCTTTATTATAGTCTTCTTTAGTTAGAGGTCTGATATTTGACTGGTTTGTCTGATTAGTCATCATATAATTTTACAATAAAATAATTTGAAATCACCGTTATTAGATCCCATCTTTAGATAATAAATTGTAAGAGTTAATGATTTTATCTTATAAATTATGTTAATACTTTAATATCTTATTTATTAATTACTAGGAATGGATAACTATTACTATTATAAATATAGGGGCTATAAATATAAATACCAGAAAAGTCTAGAAATAGATGGTAGTAAGCCGAAGAATAATCTATCTAGTTATTATAAACGGAAATATCATGGAGGTGCTAAAACGACACCACTGATACTTAATAATGCGGTCAATTTATTTTTTTATGATAAGATATCATGCTGGTCTAATGGTCAACTAGGAAATAGAAAAATATTACTTTTAGGAGACATCCATGCCATTCATGATAATTATCAAGGAGGGATATCAATTGATGAATATATTATATCATTAATGGCTCAGGGTCACTGTATAGATTATTTTATTGAAGAAGAACCTTTTAAATATAATATATTTATAGAAGGGTCTGAACCTATATTAGACCCAGTTGATACTACTACCGAATATGATCATGAAAATAATGTTACCTCAAGTCGAGAATATTGGAAAAGACGGCTTTATCATAGCGATGGTACCTATCATCAAAATGATAGATTACGTATGCACTATTGGGATGTTAGATTAGATAGTAATAAAGAAAAGGAGACAGGTGATAAGTATAGTGGTTATAATGATATTTGGTTTAAAGAGATCCACCAACTGAATCGTGTGTTAGAAACACACCAAGATAAATTAGAAAGGGATCTACTACTAGAAGGGATTATCATAAATAAAGATTTTAAAGAAAGAGAAGAATATATAGCATGGCTAGATGCATCCAGGATAGCAGGTGATTTAAATGATGTACCACTACCTATCGAAATATTAATAAATTTTGTTTGCGGAGAAGACCTAGATCCAAAACATAGTAAGATACTATCTAAATTTTATAATAAGACAATTAAGCCAATTGGGAAAGATACACTAGATGAGTATCTAGAAAATACTAGATCAATTCATCCTTATATTGCTAGACATATAAATAATATGGCAATCAGTATATCAAAAAATGGCTGGACCGATCGCGAAAGATCTCATAATATACACCGGATTAAAATGATATTTGGACAAGTATGGTATGGGATGTTCCGGGATAAAATTCTTTCCGATCGTACCGATGATCGTCAGGATGCTTGGAGATTATTACCACAAATAACCACGGATTTATATTTATTAACTAGTATATTTTCTACCAGTTGTATGTCTGGAACATGTCATGACACTATACCAGGTAATAATATCATTGTGTATGGGGGTGTCCGACATATTATTTTAATTAAAAATGTCTTAGACAGTTTGTTTAATATCCAACCTAAGGTCCAATGTGGATATGGTGTAGAACCTTGCTTACCAAAGAGGGTGACCGAATACAACCTTAAGTTCCCAAAACAGATAGGGACCCCTGAGTTATTTTAAAAAACTTATTTAAAAATGAGACCATGTATAGTTTATAGTTAACAAATTATAAACTAGATATAATCATAAACCATGAGTGAAGAATTAACTTTAGATCCCATACCGGGTACTGGTGAAAACGATCAAGTGAAACCAAAAAAAGTATATAAGATCTTAACCAAGAGAGGCTATTCTTTTATTAAGCAGGAGATACCGGTTAAAAATTTAGAAACCATTAAACAGAAATTAAATGTTAGACCGTTTGTCAATACTGAATATGGTCCAGCTCCTCCAAGTTTTAGAATTTATCTAGAAAGTCAAACTAAACTCTATATCCCCAAACATTTTGCCTTTAAAGAATTTGGAGAACCAGAACGGGTTAAATTACCCGAAGGCGAGGATCGTGAATTTAGATTTGTTGGAGAATTAAGAGAAAAACAGTTACCGGTAGTGAAAGCATTTATGGATAGTTGTGATACTAGTAAGCCTTATAAAAAAGCAAGTCGTGGGGGTATTATTTCAGTACCTTGTGGTTTTGGAAAAACCGTCTTAGCACTTAACCTAATAAGTCAGCTAAAGAAAAAAACCATTGTTATTGTCCATAAAGAGTTTTTGGTGAATCAGTGGAAGGAGCGTATTCATCAGTATCTACCGGATGCTAAAATTGGAACCATTCAGGGTAATAAGATAGAAACGGAGGATTGTGATATTGTCATTGGGATGCTACAAAGTATTTCTATGAAGGATTATCCGGAAAGCTTGTTTTCAGAATATGGTTTTTGTATTGTAGATGAATGCCATCATATTGCAGCGGAGGTGTTTTCCAGATCACTAAGTAAGGTAAATAGTCAGTTTATGCTTGGACTTTCTGCCACTCCAAAGCGTAAAGATGGTCTTAGTAAGGTATTTGAATGGTTTCTAGGACCCTATGTCTTTATTGATAAGACCAAACGGGAAGTTAGACAAATTACTTCTACTATGGTCTATTATCAAAATGCATGTCCCCTGTACTGTCGGGAAGAGACAACTGGATTTGGGAAAATGTGTATTCCTAGAATGATTACTAATATTTGTAGTTTCCCACGTAGAACCCAGATGATTGTGAGTCTTGTTAGACATCTATTATCCAATCCAGCTAGATGTATCTTAGTCTTAAGTGACCGGATTGAACATTTGCGTAATATAGATACTATGTTACGAGAAGCAGGTGAAAAGAGTGTTGGCTTTTATATTGGTGGGATGAAGGAGGCTCAGTTAAAGGCTACTGAAATGTGTCGTGTTATCTTAGGCTCTTATAGTATGAGTAGTGAAGGAATGGATATTCCTAGTCTAAATACTCTTATTTTAGCTTCTCCTAAATCAGATATTGAACAATCCGTCGGTAGGATTTTAAGACGACATCATGAAAATGTGGTTCCAGCAGTCTATGATATTGTGGATAACTTCTCTGTTTTCTGTAACCAGGCACAAAAACGGAGAAAATTTTATGAGAAAAAAGAATATGGTCTCTATACTAGTTTAGCTGATGACGTGGGAGAAATATCTAGAGAAGAGCTATTAAGTCAAGTCCTAGATAGTCATCAGGTAACTGAAAAGGGGAAAGGTAAAGGTAAAAAAGCGAACAGTAAATGGAAAAATAATGATGATGAACCGATTGGAAAATGCTTAATTATGGACGATGATGATTAGCTGTATGCTTTATCACATATAGATTGAGCTTCTTGTAATGCTTGTTTTTCTAATTCGTCAGTAGTTCTTGGTATTGGTTTACCATTAACCGTTAACATTTGTTCATAATAATAGTATGGAAATCCATCATCCTGTGGTCCACCACTACTCCAATCTCCATTCCATAATTCTCCTGACAATTTATTATTTTGACCACCAGACCATGCAGTACCTCCTGTAATTTTAGCACCCTGACCTTGATATTGTTGGTGGCAAAATGGACCAATAAAATTACATTTATCTACATTTCCGGTGGTTTGAGTAGTAGTAGGTGGTTGGGCGAATGGTTTATTTACCATTTTTTGTTGGTCTGTGCTCCATTCTTGCCCCTGTCCAATATTTATACATCCTGGATTACTATATTTATAATTTTCGTTTAATCCATTAGTAGGTATCAATACGGTATTTACAGCACCCCATGCATTTATGCATGGATTTTTAAGGTCAAGATCACAATTCTCACCCATTAGTGATCCAGTTTTCGGACATCCGGCATTTTTATTAGCCGAAGATGATTTACTATTTGAAAGAGGACCTCTACAAGTATCACATTGGAAAATACCAGATGCCCCAGAACCAGCAAGGTCTATATAACCAACTTGATCCTTAGTAGGTTGAGCTTCCCCCGCAGCTATTACCATAGCATATGGACACATTTTAGGATTCATTCCAGCATCCTTCCATGCGTTAGCAATAGTTGTCATTGGTACTGTACCCGTACTTGGATATTTTGAACAAGCTTGTTTTATTTCTGATTCTGTTTTTTTGGTTAATACAACGTCTTCTGAGGTATATCCACCACATTTTCCTGGAGTAATATCTGAACTTGGGGTACCTCCTGGAGTACCACTTGGAGTACTACTTGGAGTACCACTTGGAGTACCACTTGGAGTACCACTTGGAGTACCACTTGGGGTACCACTTGGAGTACCACTTGGGGTACCACTTGGAGTACCACTTGGAGTACCACTTGGAGTACTACCTGGAGTACTGCTTGGGGTACCACCACTACATTTTTGCTTACAACATAATGGTTTACAAGGATCAGTAGAAGCGGCACATACCTGTTTACAATCTACACCGGTACCACCTGAGGGTGTGACACTACCACTTGGTGTAACACTACCACTTGGTGTAACACTACCACTTGGTGTATTACTACCAGGAGTACCACTTCCTCCACTACAATCACAAAAACCTGCATAAGTACTTGGCATTGATCCAGATACATCAAAAATTTGTTGACACCAACTATCTGGAACATTAGGTTTTTTTGACTTACATTGACTTTCAAAATGTTCCTTCTGCTTCCAATTGTAAAAGGATTCCATATAGGGACCTAATCTTGATTCCGCCAGAATACGATCCCCATCATTACATGATGAATTAATAGATAAATATACCAGTAATAAGATACTAATAAATAATAATAATAATTTTATAATTTCTGAGCGTTTCATTTATATTTATAATAACATATTTTTATTGGAATATTTATGAGATACCAATAAAATCATGACCATTTTTATTAATTATTACTTTTAAACTGGACTTATATTTTCAAGTTGAGTTTTAATTTTTTCTAAATATAACTTATTTATTTGTTGATAGGTATCAATATGATATCTATTAGTTAATACTGGATCTGAAATCTTATCAACTAACACATTAATGGCTATTAATTCTGTTTCTAATTCAATAGTTCTATCTCGTAAATTATTTAACCTTTCTACCGTATTACTTTTAAGAATTTTTACCATTACCACTTGTTTTTTTAATTGTAGATATAGTGCATCTAAATCCTTAATATGTTCAATCGACTTATTTTTTTCTCTTGTACTTTGTAGTTTTAGGTCTTTCGCTTGATGAAATAAATTTAAATTTTCTATATTTTTCCCTTGTATCTCTTTTATATTTTTAGTTAAAATACTATTTTTACTAGAAAGGGAGGTAATTTCATCCTCTAGAAAATTACAGTCATCTAATAAACTTATAATTTTAACTTCAAGTTCCTTTGATTTACTAAAGCTATCTCGTAATTGATCTGCTTCCCTAATATTTTCATAGGTTTCTAAATAAATATTAGATCTAATAAAATTTTTAAAAATACTAGATGTTAACATAAATGTATTTTGGGAAATAAGACCAAAAAAAGTGGTAAACCCCTCTATTCTATCTTTAAGAGTTTTTTCTGTATAAGAGTCCCTTAATTTCTTTTTAGGAAAACTAGTAAATTTAAATAAATATTTCTTTGATAATTCTTCTTTTAAATCATATATCTCTTGGTATCTTTTTTCTATACACCAGACGGTAACCTCGTCGGTTATTTCTATAAGATAGTTTCTCTTATTAGTGTTTTTAAGAAGACTAATCTTAAATTTCATCGTTATCAATTAATATATTTTATTATATCATTTTAACTATTAAGTAGATCATTAAATTTACCGATAAATATTCCCAGTTCATCATCAGATATGTTTAGGGGTGGCAATAATCTAATGGTGGTATCAATACCAGTACTTAGTAATATTAAGCCATAATGTTCAGCAGAAGACATAATCTGTCTAAACCTTTCTGGATTAACATCTAACTGAATCGCTACCATTAAACCATAACACCTTGTATCTATGATTAATGGATGGTTTAAACTGGTTAATTTTTCTTGTAGTCTACTACTCATAGTATTGACATTAACGAGTAAATCTTCATCATGCATAATATCCAAAGTAGCATTAGCAGCAGTAACAGCCAGAACATTACCATTATAAGTTCCTCCTAATCCATTTTCATGAATGGTGTCAAATAATGATTTATCAGCACTGACCCCAGCTAATTGAAAGCCACTTGCTATTCCTTTACCAAAAGTAATTATATCTGGTTCAACCCCAAACATTTCATATCCCCACCAATGACCAGTACGACCCATACCAGTTTGAACTTCATCACTAATCCATAATATCCCATGTTTATCACATAATTGTCTCATATTTTTTACAAAATACGGGTCGGCTTTAACTAGCCCACCTTCCCCTAAAATGGGTTCCATGATAATAGCAGCCGTTTCATCAGGAGATGACATCCTTTTAAACAAGTTTTCAAGTTCCTCATAAATTTCTTCACCCTTTCCCTCAGTTGGATATCTTAAATTATATACACCAGACATTAATGGAGAAAATCCAGTTTTACAACTAATTTTAGAACTGCTTAATGACATACATCCAATAGTTCTACCATGAAAACCACCAATAAAACTAATTATATTAGGTTTTTTGGTCGCCATTCTAGCCACTTTAATGGCATTTTCTACTGCTTCGGATCCACTATTAGTAAAATAATGGGTATTTAAATTAGATGGATTAATTAGGTTAATTTTCTCAATTAACTCTTCCTTAGGTAAATGTGTTAGAATACAATTTTGTTGGGCATGTACAAGATGAGGTATTTGTTCTGAAACGGCTTTAACTATTCTTGGATGGCTGTGTCCAGTACTCAGTGCTCCAATTCCAGAGCTCATGTCCAAATATTTTTTCCCATAAATATCATAAACCCAGGATCCAACCCCCTTTTTCGCGATAATATTACTATTACGGTACACACCATTCACACAATGTTTAATTAATGTCATAGTTTATAATTTAATATGTCCTTTGTCATGATTTTAAATCGGTACGACCCTTTAACTATAAAAATATAATGATTATAAAATTTACTAGTACATAATTATTATAGTGATTATCATGTTAGGTGCTAAAAAAATTTATATAACTAGAATAATAAATTTACATAATTTATAGTAGCTAGTTTTTTAAAACAAACGCATTACTTTGCGTGTATAAATACTATATAAAAAGTCTTTTATTAATAATAAAAAATGTGCCAACCTATTTCGGCGTTATTTATTAATAATGAAACCATTCCAGAAAATTTTATTAATCTTCATAGTTTTAGTACTGTTTTTTCTTATATTATAGCCCTGGAATGTACACCCATCTACTATATTTTAAGTGAATGCCAAAGAAATATTATAATCGCACAATTTGTTAATAATGTTATCAATAAAAGTAATATGGTTGAATTATCAGTTTTTTATAGATGGTTTACCTATAATAAACCCATCCTAGAATTATTAAATAACCCACATTTATGGAATAATATAAAATTATCTATTCAATATGAAAATAAACATAATGCTAATAAATGTAATTTAACCACTAATATATACGTGGAAAAACATTATTATGAACATTATCCAAAGAATAAACAATTGCCCTTAATATTACATCAGGCAATCTATGACCTCAGTAATACATTAGAACATATTCCAGTTTTAACTAATACATGTTTATTTAATAACGATGGGAAAATATGGTCGGATATTAATAGTAAAAGAAAACTATATAGTCACCAGATAAATAACATAAAATGGTTACTTAATACTGAAAAAAATATAAAAAATAAAAAATTTAGTATTTCTGGTTTTAGACTAGACAACAAAAATCAGATAGGATGTTTTATTAAACAGTTAGACACATATTATACTATGGTAAATAGTAAAAAATATTCATTAATAAGCCATAAAATAGACATGGATAAATTAGAAAACTGTAGTTTATTACCAAAAGGGGGTGTTCTAGCGGATAATGTCGGATTAGGAAAAACCACTAGTTTTATTGGCTTAATAAATGAATCTAAAGTCTTTGATAACTTAACTACTCTTGTTGTATGTCCAAGGCGATTATGCTATCAATGGTTAGAGGAAATTAATATTGTGAGTGATTTAAAAGCGACCATTGTAAATAGTATTACTCAATTTAAAAAAATTACTACTGATAATATTAATAGCTTGGACATTTTAATAGTACCATATAGTTTTTTAAATAACAAAAATTATTTGGATTATTGTCATAGCCCTGCTAGTGAAGGAGAATTTATGATAAATAATTACCACTGGAAACGGGTTATTTTAGATGAGGGACATGAATATATTAATAAGTCGGTTGTTAGGAAACGTAAAGAGCCTTGTTTTGTTAGAGAAACTTTAGAAAATTTAAAATCAGATTTTAGGTGGATTTGTAGTGGAACCCCTTATGCAACAAGTTGTGATTTCTGGAAAATTATTTCTTATTTATGTCCTGATAATAAATCAGACCTAAAACTACTCTGGTCTATTAAGCATTTTAGTAATATGTTAGTAAATAAATTATTTAGAAAACATACTCAGGAAAGTATAGCTAATGAGGTTATGATTCCTGATGCCCAAACTGAAACTACTTTTTTACAACAAAGTGACATTGAAAAAATAATTTATAACAGTGTTATTGGCAATAGAGAGATGATGATTCAAATCTGTAATCATGTTCAAGTCTCTGATCAATATCTAAATATTTTAGGTAATAAGGCTCTTAGTTTAAAGGAAATACATCGTAAAATGACCGATTATTATGAAAAAAAAGTAGAAAAACTAAATACTCAATTAATAAATTTAGGGAAAAAGATAGATAAAACCAAATTAATTACTGATGAACAAAATTTTAAGAAGGAACAACTTGTTAAAAATCTAGAAGAAACTAAATCAAAATTTAATATTTTTAATAGTTTAACCGATAAATTAGAAGAAACAAAAAAATGCCCTATCTGTCTAGAAAATTTATCTGAAACAACCAAGGTTGTTACTAGCTGTGGACATTTTATGTGTATGTTATGTGCTTGTAGACTTTTCAAAGGAAATTGGACAAATACAGTTAAATGTCCAATGTGTCGTGAAAGGATAGATGGGAAAAATCTAGAAATAATAAAAAATGACCAAATATCAACTAATGAAATTAATAGATGGGGAACTAAAATGGCAAATTTAATTTCCTACCTAAATACCATCTTAAAAGATACAAATCATCGGGTTATTATTTTTTCACAATGGGATAACATGTTAAAATTAGTAGGTAAGGTATTAGATGAATATCATATCAGGCATTTATTTCTGAATGGGTCACTATATGTAGTTACTAGTAGAATTAAGAAATTTAAATCAGATAATAGCATTAGAATTGTATTGTTAAGTTCAGATCGTGCTGTTTCTGGATTAAATTTAACAGAGGCAACCCATATTATTCTTTTAGATACCCTAAATACCACACCAGAGAAGGCTAAACAAATAGAGGATCAAGCCATTGGTAGATCAGTTAGACTAGGTCAAGATAAAAATATTATGATCAAGCGTTTTATTATGGAATCTACCATAGAACATGATTACTATAACAGGAATATTAGTGTTTGTTAAAAACTTATATCATAAATCATTAAATGGTTTTTAAAAATTTGAATAGATAATTTTTATCGTTAATAAAAAATGATACGATAAAAATGTATCTGGAAAAAAAGGGAAATCTTCTTGATTATGCTGAAAACTACTATCTAGTTCATCAATGTAATTGTAAAACAACAACCAGTCTAGGTTTAGCAAGGCAAATTTTTCAAAAATATCCAAATGCCAATACTTATACATCAGATCCGATTAGACACCCTGGTGAAATAAATATCATTGACCCAATTATTAATTTATATGGACAGATTTATCCTGGAAAGGCAAAGTCTATTTTACAAGATGGAGTGCCAGAACGACTTATTTACTTTAAAACGGGTTTAGAGAAGATTTACCAGAACCTTAAAGATAATCAAACTATTAATTTAGCCTTTCCAAAATATATTGGTTGTGGTCTTGCTGGTGGTACTTGGAGTCATTATGAAAAGATATTACGGGATTTTGAACAACAATATGATAAGGTTAATATTTTAATAATTGATTTTCAATAAAATAATAAACTGAAAGGGTTAAACTAGATATTAACTTTAAACCATAAATTAATTTATGGTATAACGGAACCTATAGTACTTAAAAATATAATAAGCTAATTTTTTAATGATTTATAGAAATTTAAAAAATATCATTAAATGTCACACTAATTATATCCCTAGGTTATGCTCTAGAGATTATTTTACCTCACCACCTATAGCATCTGAAATACTTCAACATAGTAAACAGATCAGGATGGAAAATACGGTAAGCAATATTTCAGTTTCTCTTAATGATAATTGTTATACTTGTTATAATTTAATGGAAAAATATGATCTAAATTATCTCCCGGTAAAAAATGATAATAACGTAGTAGGTATACTCTCTAGATATGATGTTAAAGCTAAATTACAGCATCATCAGCATGAAGAAGAGGAAGAGGGTGAAATTAGAAAGGACATGACACTAATGGTATATTAGGTACATATATAATTAAGACCCCCTTAGGTATACTTCGGTAGCGTCAGTCTGTCTATTTTTAATGATGTTAGTTAATTTTTCCTCTAAAATTATTAGTTTTTTTAATTCCCTCCTAGAGGATTCAATTAGTTTACTGTAACCAATAATTAGTGTATCTTTATTGGTTTCTGATATCTTAGTCTTATAATATTGTAATTTTTTTAACCAAAATAGTTTATTTTTTTTTATTATAGTTAAAGTTGGTCTAATATTAATTTTATCTACTTTAATATTCTGGGCATTAAAAACTATATCATAGGTATCTGGTATAGAAGAGACATTTGGTACTTGTATATTAGTTGTCTGTCTATCTGCGTCATCCTCAGGAAATAAACTTTGATATAAATAATTTCCAATCATAAAACACATACTAGTCCCACCTACACGTATCAAAAGAGAAGCCGCTAATCCGGCACCACCACTTAATCCCATGTAATCAAGTTCTTTACTAAATTCTAATTCCTCCTTATTACTAATGGTGAACGATTGTTTTTCTAGTTCGTCCAGTAGATTATTGGCTTGAAGTACCTCTTGATTTACCTCTGATATTTTACTCCTAATAGACTCTGCTAAATTATGATAATAAATGTCTAAGTATCCAAGATCTCTTAGTTTTTTTAATTCGGATTGATTAATACGTTCCTTGTTAATTGGGGCTTTAAAATAGTAATAACCAATATTTTCAAAAGCGACTACCGCGGTAATATCCCCAATGGCAGATCCCCCAGTTTTCAAATAAAAATGTTGTTTATAATTAGAAATAAGCTCCTTCCCTAGACTAGAATAAATAGAGACCCGACGTTTGGTATTAGGATTTACAATATATCCATACATGATATACTATTGATGTGATATTAATATTTAACTTTCTAGCTTTTGTAATTCCTCTGCGAAATTTTTATTTAAATTCACGCAACTACGTTTGCTTCTAACAAAATCTAAAGCCTCTTGATATGTCTTGTGATATTTTTTCATTAAATAATATAAGACAATGGTAGCTGATCTACTAGATCCCATGTAGCAATGTACTATAACTTGTTTAGAAGGGGAGTTTATGATAAATTGGTAAGCGTCTTCTAAATGATTTTCTAAAAAACTGTCACGAGTATCTTTTACCTGAATGGATTTATAAGTAAATTTTTCTGGAAACATACAGGGAATTTCTTTGGTGACATTTAAGATCCGCTCAATTCCATATTTATTTAGGGTGTCTAGACTACTTACATTATAGGCACTACCTAAATAAATATTATCAATAATATGAGAAGGATCCGCAACTAGATTAGAAATATGTTTATAAACATTACTAACTAAATTATTATCATTATTAATAATACGATCTACTTCATTAGTATTTCCATTGATAAAATTCCCAAAACTATAGCAGCCCTTTACCTTAATTAGATGAGTTAATATCCAAAGATTATAGAATGATTTAAAATAATCCGACATATATTAGTTATGTATATTAACAATGTATAATAATTTTATATCGTCTACTTTTAAATTTTCCTTAATTATACTTAAAATAAAATTGATAACTGGTAATTTAAACACAATGGCACGTATAAAATAAAAATGTTGTCCAAAAAAGCCATAAATCGGATTACCCGGGATATAAGAATGTTGCAGTTATGTCCCTTAACTAACGAAAACATCTTTATTGCTCCGGATGAGGATGATATTAGAGTCGTTAGATGTGCTATGTTTGGACCAGAAGATACCCCATATGAAAATGGGATTTACTTTTACGAAATTAGATTTCCAGAAAATTATCCCTATTCACCGCCCAAAGTTCAATTTATGACAAATGATGGAAATACCAGAATGCATCCAAATTTTTATAGTTGTGGAAAGGTATGTGTTTCTATTATTGGTACTTGGAATGGTCCTGGTTGGACAAGTTGTCAAACTCTATCATCAGTCCTACTAACCTTTAGATCCCTATTCATTAAAAATCCCTTATGGCAAGAGCCGGGTTTTGCGGATGAGAAATCACAAAGAAATAGTGATTATAATACCCTAATTTCATATGAAAATATTAGAATTGGAATCCTAAAAATGATTTCCAATACACCCCCTGGATTTGAAGTTTTTAACGATATTATATATCAACACTTAATACAAAATAAGGCTAAAATTATTGAAAAATGTCAAAATAACAAAGATATTAAGGGTAATTTTAATTCACCTCAAATTTATCATTTTAGTAGAATAGTAGATTATGTTAAAATAGTTTCAGAATTAGAAACTATGTACAGTAATTTAGATACGGTTAATAATACAATTGTAGCTATAAATCAAACAGCAATAGACGGTCTTGTAGAAGTTATTAAACAATCAAGTACAATACCCTATAAAGAATTATTAGAAAAATTTAATCAACAATTAGAAAATGAATCACTTAATTTCGATAACATTGTTACTATTATGGAGATGCGAAAACTAATTACCCGTAGTCCCAAAGGTGATGTTTCATTAAAAGTCTAAATTTTAAGTTAATAATTTTCTTGGCTTATTATTATTTTTTTGAATGAATCATTTTCCCATAGACATCTCTTGACAATACCACAATATCGTCGTATTTTTTTGAGCATTTATAATAGGCTTCGCTTAATAAATCTTGTCCAGCTAAATAGCTTCTCCCGTAAGTAGTAATAGTATCTATTCTTTCACCTTTGGGTACTATCTGGTTAAATCTCTTATGAGCAAGTTTTAGGACATCAATCCAAAATTCATGTTTTGGATTACGACTGTATAAGAATTGGGCATCTATTTGAACTTCACGTTCTGGTTTACCACTTCTAATACTATGTCTTTTAGCTGCTAGGTTACATTTAATCGGTGACTTAATATTATCTACTAATAGATAAATATTACCTGTATCATTATCATTATTATTAGTAAACATAGTCTCAAAATTAACATCTAATTGATTATGAATTGCCGGATTAATAAATAGTCCACCAACCTTATACAGCTGTGTATAAATTGATAGTCGCTGGGTAATAATAGAATCTCCTGGCATTCTATATTTGGGAGCAAATTTAGAATTTAAAAATCCGGACAATCTGTCTAGATTAATAGTAGAAGCCGTATAATTTTCAACGGGTGAGCCTAAAAACTTAATTACTTTATCTGCGTTTTCTAGTGTCGTTAATCCCATTAAAATATAGTTTTTAGGTGTTGTATCCTTTTCAATCACTAGATTAACGGAATCAACATCAGTAGTTGAAGACTTATCAAAAGTAACGGGTTTTTCCTCATTTTCTACGTTCTCCTTATTATCAGGTTCCAACTCTTCTTCCCCATTATCCAGTTCCTCATCTCGCTCTTCATCTTCTTCATCTTCTTCCTCATCTTCATTTTCATTTTCATTTTCATCTTCATCTTCTTCATTTTCATCTTCATCTTCTTCATCTTCTTCATCTTCATCTTCCTGATCTTCCTCATTATCTCCTTCATCTAGCTCCACCTCATTCTCTTCCTCTTCCTCTTCCTCATCCTCAATCTCATCATGTTCACTAGTTTTTTCATTATCAACATTATCCATTTCTAACTGATCATTTGATTCATTCTGTTCTGCGTTTTCAGATTCTTCTTCTTCTCTCTCAGTAGTTTCATCGTTACTATTTTCATCTTCATCTTCATCTTCATCTACTTCTACTTCTACTTCTATGTATTCCTCATCAGACTTAAGCTCAGTATCTGAATGATCTGTTTTTATAACTTCATTATTTTGTTTACCCGTAAGTTGTTCTAGTATATTTGTAGGCTTTTCCTTATCATTTTCCTTTTCCATTTCTATATGTATTGTCTTGTCCTTTGTTTTAGACCCTTTTTTTTTACGTCCCATATTTGAGCCAATGGGATATAAAAAGAAATCAAAAAAAACGAGGATGACTTTTATAGGTCATGATATTACTAAATAATAATACTAAGATAAACTAGTATTACTTAGTTTACACTGATATTTAATATATTTAGAAATATATGCTAATTTTAAAAGATAGCTAAACTTATCTTTATCTAAAATTATGCTTTTTTTTTTACATTTAACCGGCTATCAATTAAATCACAAATTTTATGATAATTTAAGATTTTTTCACTATTATGCTCAGTGTCATTTTCGCTATCTTCTAATTCATTATAATTTTGGAGAATTTTATTAGCTTCATGATACGGAGTATTACCCCATCTATCTTTTGGAGCAACTTCAACATTTTTATTTATTAGGTATTCAACAACATGGTAGTGACCTTCCGCAGCAGCTAAATGTATGGCTGTTCTACCATCGTAATCATTATCATTTAAGTCAATAGATGTTTCAAGTAATTTAATAGTTTCTAAATCCCCTTGAGAGGAAGCAGTTATTAATCTTTGGATAAGAATTGTTTTATCATCTGATATAGGCGCACTATTATTTTTATTATTAATAACACTATCAAAAATATGGTATCTATGATTAGTGAGCTCTACGAATTGTTTACAAAATTCTACTCCCCTAACTGAATTACCCATACTATCCAATCTTGGTGACCAAATACAAATTCCACCAATATTTGGAATTACTAACAATAGACATCCACTTACACCTGATTTCGCCGGTAATCCAATTTTAAAAGAAAATTGTCCACTGAAATCATACATACCACAAGCATACATCAGTGATAAACAATCCCTGACAATATCTTTATTAATTAATTCGTCATTTGAAATAGGGTTAACACCATTGTTTGCTAGTGTACTAACAATTGATGAACATATTTGACAATTTACAGTAACTGAACAACATTGAAAATAGAGATCCAATGTATCCCCAATTTGATTAGGTGTAGGATATCCATTAAAAGCTTTATTTTCTCTCATATAATATGCTAATGATGTATTACGATCCGCATGATGTTTTTCACTTAAAAATACACTGTTATCAAAACCTATATTACCTAATCCACCACTAAGACTATGGTAAAATTTTTTAACTGTTTCAAACCGGTGTGATGGTTCTTCATCTGGTTGGATTAATGAGCTAATCATTATAGCTCCCGCATTAATTAACGGATTATGTGGTAACCCATCATTATTTAACACAAAACTATTAAAAGCTCTACCACTAGGTTCATAACCTACATAATTATGAACATCAATCCCCTTTTTATTATTTAGACTTCTTGCTAAGCAGTAATTTAATGGCTTACTACAAGATTGTAAACAAAATTCCTGTTCCGTGTCTCCAATTGAGAAGATTTCTCCATGAATACTACAAAAACTGATACCAAATAAGTCCGGATTTACTTGTGCTAATTGAGGTATATAATCTGCTACATTTCCCGTATTTAAATTTAAGACATTTTTGTAAATCTGAGTAATAATATCTTTAATGTCGTTAAAATCCAAATTTTCCATTTTTCATCTTAATAGAGTATATCTTCTTATATATTAATAAAGGAATGGGTTTTAAATTAGAACCTTGTGATATGACAATTAATTAGAATTTTAAATCTTTTTTCTTGGTTTAATTAATAATGAGAATTATAAATCATTACCCAGATAATTTATTAACAAGGCAAAACGTTAACGAGGGTTATAGTAATAGAAATAATAATAACAGTAATAGCAGTAGTAATAGTAACAGTAACAGTAATAGTAACAGCAGTAGTAATAGTAACAGTAACAGTAACAGCAGTAGTAATAGTAATAGTAACAGTAACAGCAGTAGTAATAGTAACAGTAACAGCAGTAGTAATAGTAACAGTAACAGTGTTAATTTATTACATCAACATTTAGGACATGATCACGAAGGTCATGAATTAGATTTCATGGGTAGTTCTAAAGGTACTGATCCTGTTAAAGTTAAGCTTGATATTTACAATACCCCTAGTAGTACTACTGCTCCAACTCCACGTAGAACTACTGCTCCAACTCCACGTAGAACTACTGCTCCAACTCCACGTAGAACTACTGCCCCAACTCCACGTAGAACTACTGCCCCAACTCAATTTCCTTCTCCACAACCCAGTTCTGAAGAGACTACTCCATCTGGTCATGGGTCATCTCCTACACAACCAATCAGCCCATCATCTGGTCCTTCACCACCTTCACCACCTTCACCACCTTCACCACCTTCTCCATATTCTCCATCCGTTTTCCCTCCATCAGTACCATCAAATACTCCATCAACCGGAGAGGAAATACCATCACATGAAGAGGAGTCTTATTTACAAGAGGAAGAGGAGTCATATCCTACTCCACATATATTACCCGGTGTCATTACACCTGGAGAAACTAATAACCCGACTCCACATATACTACCAGGAGTTACAACACCAGAAGAAAGCTACCCAACTCCACATATAATTCCAGGAGTTATAACACCAGAAGAAGAAAGTTATCCAACTCCACATATACTTCCAGGAGTTACAACACCAGAAGAAAGCTATCCAACTCCACATATACTACCCGGAGTTACAACACCAGAAGAAAGCTATCCAACTCCACATATACTACCCGGAGTTACAACACCTGAAGAAGAAAGCTATCCGACTCCACATATACTTCCAGGAGTCACAACACCAGAAGAAGAAGAATGGCAAGAACAAGAAGAAGTAATATCAAAACCTACTATGATACCTAGTCAAGAAGAAGAAACTTTCCCAGAAGAACATGCTTGGCATGAGCAAGAAGAAGTACTAAATGAGGAAAATAACGCTACGTGTGGTGAGTGTTATGAGGGAACCTCCGGTCCCTGTCAAAATCCAAAAGATAATGTTTGTTATCCCAAGGTTACTTGTCCACCTGGTACTAAAGACAAGGTTAATTGTTGTCCTATTGTAGCTCCGATTGATTGTACTACGGAAGCATTTGTTAATTATTCTGAACAAGAAATCTCAGAAAATAGTTATTCCCCATATATATGCTTTTATTTACCAATTATATGTCTACTAATTTACTTTTTGTATAAATATTTTAAAAAATAATTTTATAAAACATCATGAATAATTATTTATATTTATTAATATAATGATTCCTGATAAAGTATATAATTCTATAGTTAAACTAATTGTATCTAGTGTTACTTTTGACTTTACCCAACCTTTCAATAAATCAGACCAAATAGTCAGTATAGGTACTGGATTCTTAATAGATGAGGTTCATATAGTAACCGCGGCACATGTAATTAAAGAATCTAATAGTTTTATTATTAATTTCCCAGAAACTGGAAAGAATATCTATAAGGGAGAAATTGTATCCGTTTATCCAGCCTTTGATTTAGCAGTATTGAGATTAACTGATACTAAATCACAAAACTATATACCATTAGGAAATTCAGATAGTCTTAAATTAGGTGAAACTGTTTACGCCCTTGGATATCCTGATAATTCACAGCAACCTTTAAATACTAAGGGTACTATTAGTGGACTAAGGGACGATAAAATACAAACGGATGCTGCTTTAAATAGAGGAAATTCCGGAGGTCCACTATTAAATAAAAAAAATCAGGTTGTTGGTATTAACTCTGCCATATTTGCGGATTCTGATGGGGCAGGGTTTGCAATACCAGTGAATTATTTTATTAACGTAAAGGAAACTATGTTTACCTGTCCCCAAAAAATCTTATATCGTCCAACGATGGGAATCACAATTCAAAATATAAATACTGATTTGTCAGATATTTTAAGAGATTGTCGTATACCCAATAATAGGGGCGTACTTATTAAATCCATTACCAATAAAAGTCCTTTAAAAAAACATGGTATTGTAGTAAATGATATTATCTTGAAAATTGATAATTTTAATATAGACACCTTTGGAGAAATAAGAGTAGATTGGTCAAAGGGTAAATTACCCTTTTCAAGTTTGATAAAAAGGAAACGTCCAGGGGACGTCTTAGAATTAACGGTATTTAAAATTAAGGATAGATCTATTAAAAAGGTAAAAGTTAAACTACAAGGAGTTAATAGAATTATGCCCATTAGGGAATATTTCCCCTATATTGAAAAAATACCGTATGAAATATTTGGTTCACTTGTCTTTATGAATTTATCTTTGAATCATTTAGAAAATGAAATATTTATGCCATTAGCCTATTTATTAATGAAAAATCAAATAGGTGATGGTAAAGTAGTTATTACACATCAATTTCCAAATTCAAATTTAAGCCATTATAATATTACTTCACCGGGTCAAATTGTAAAAACATTAAATAATCTCCCAATTAGTAATTTAGATGATTTACGTCAAGCAATGTTATATCCAATAAAAAAACCAAAAAGCTATTATTTTAAACTTGAGATGGATGATGGAAGTATACTATATATCAATCTTAAAAAGATGTACAAGGAGGATATTAATTTTTCAGAACAATATAGTTATAAAGCTACTAAAGGGTGGAAAGAACTATATAAAAGATATAAGTTTTAAAATATGTGCGTATTAATTATCAGAATTAATCCTTCTTAAACTAAAAAGGAAAATGGCTTCAATTTTACAACATCAAGTTGAATCTAAGGTAAATGACCTCTACTATAAAATGCAGAGACACGCTCAAATTATTATGAAATTGTCTGTAGAACTAGACAAAATGAAAGGAGAAAATGAAGAGTTAAAAAGTATGGTTAACCAAGATAGACAAATCATTAAAAAATTATACCATAATCAAAATTCTAGAAATGAAATGGATATTCAGACTAAACATAGTTCAGAATCTAATGAAAGAGGCGATATTATGAATGAATATAATAACTATGATAGCCAAGATAATTCCAGAATGAACCAATAATAGTGATTAATTTTTTTACAATATTATTATACTATAATTTCTAACGTAAAATTATAGCATGACAAACAGTAAAGATAATAGCCAACTTAAAACTATGTTTATTGGACTCTTAATTGTCTTTTTATTATTTTTATTATTTGCGATCTATAAACGCAAGGATATTTTATACAACAGCGAGGGTGAGGGATTTACTAATAAGCAAAAAAATATCGCCTTTAGGTTATTTTATACAGACTGGTGTCCACATTGTACCTCTACCAAACCAGAATGGGAAAAATTACAAGCGAATTGGAATATGGCAAAACGAGAAATGTATTGGGAAAACAATAGACTAAATTACCAGGATATTAAGATTGAAAAGATAAATTGTGAAAAAGACAAGGCTATATGTAAAGAATTTGATGTTCAGGGATATCCTACTATAGTATTAAGTATTGGAGATAAAAATATAGAGTATACTGGAGAAGCACGTACACATACTGAGTTAATCCGTTTTTTAGAGACTAAACTACTTGAATATGGAGTTAGTTATAAATAATCTAATATTAATTCTAATTATAATTATTAATTAATAGGTTTGGTATTATTAATTGATAATTATAGGCATTCTACTATCATATTAGTAATTTAATAATTACCTACAGATTTACTAAAGTTGGTTTCTCCAGAATAGGCTGGTTGCTTGTTTGGTAATAAGCCTTCAGAATCTAACAATGTATTATTAGGGTTTAGTGGATAAGAAGCGGTACCAATAAATTTCATTGATTTAGGATCATATGCGGAACAACTACTTACTGGGGGAGCATGTGAGCCAAGATCATTGTGCCCACTTACGTGATTCGGTTGGTGTACTGAATTAGCATGATCTACTTTATTAGATCCAATAAATCCCTCATTTTTATTATGGATTACCCCATATCCTGATTGGTAATTAACGGTTCTAAATTCTTTCTTAGCCTGTTGTTCTTTTTCAGTATTCATAATGTTGGGTCCTACATCGGCAATATATGTAGAATCTCCTGAAATAACATCTTGAGTAGGAACCCAGCAACCCATACCTAATTTATCATCTGCCCCCTTAAATAACTGCCCTGGATAATTAGGGGAATTGGGATCGGATGCTTTAGTTGAATCATCCCCATAATAGACATTGCCCCAGTCTAATCCAGAAACCTGTTTCTGAAGATGTGGATTTTGAGTGTTTGACCAAGTTGGCTGTTGCTTACTAGTAGGAATAAACATAGCATTCCATTTAGATTTACCCACATCTCCATATTCTAATTGCATTTGATCATCATCAATAATATTTGCTCTTCTTAATTCAGTAGATACATCTGACCAAACATCGTCAAACTTATTAGCATTAGTAGTATCCAAATTAACACAAAGGTTGCCATATTGACCATTTCCTCTTAAACAATGACTGCCAGTCCCGTTGGGTGTATCTCCCTTATAACCACAACATTCACCAGAATGGTTACATGAATTACTTGGCATGGATGGGACATCTTGTCCTGGATTAAATTGTGTATCTTGAACACATGGAGGATTAGCCTTTCTAGAATTTTTAGCAGCATTTACAGTATAAGACGCATCATAGCCACATGATGAATTTCCTTCATTATATTGTTTAGGAATACAATTTACCTTCAGACTAGATTGTGACCCACTTGGTTGAACTTCAGTATTAGAGAAACTTCCGCCTTCTGTTTTCCAGAAACACTTATCACTACTAGATTTACATTGAGCTAAAGACTTAGACCCACAGTTTCCATTTGGTTCCTTATCAAAGCATTGTGGCTTGTAAAATACCTTATTATTAACATCTCTGTCAACTAGTGCACAAGGTCCACGATAAAATTCAGGTACTTCTTGCATAGCTGTTACTGCCTTACCTTCGTTATCTGCTTCCCAAATACTTGGGACACACTTACCAATAGTTGGATTTGTTAGGTTACGACATCCTTCAGTTATTCGTTCTTTATATGGATTACTGCTTGGAATACTAGCTGCCTGATCACACACTGATTTAATATCATCTGCTACGGCTTCACCGACACCCGACGCACCATTACCATTTGCTATTCTACTTGCGTTTGTCATCATGATTTGAGTGAAACTATCATCGGTATTATCACCAGAGTCATTTTTAGTTTCTTGTGCCGTTAATGGTTTACCACTATTTTTTTCACAACTGAACCATTGTTTAATAGAATTAATACATCCTATTTCACCATCAGTAATTTTAGACTTTTGATCTTGCGTTAGAGTAACTGTGGGTCCACAACTGCTATTACTACTAGTACTTGTTACAAATCCTTCCATATTCCTCTCATAATTTTGTAAAAAAGTTTCAAATAAGTTAGAATTCTGAATAATATTCATCAGAACCATAAAGACAATTGTCACAATTAATGAGGTTTTTAGATCATGTTGAGCCATATAGATTGCCAAGAACATAATAGCCCCTCTAAACCAAGTATGTTCAAACAAGTTCTGGATAGGTTCTGGTAATTTTGGGGATAATCTAGGACCGTACATTGTAGCAAATAATACTAGTAGTCCAAATACATAACTGTTTTTGGGATTTTTAATAAATTCAGCCATGATAATATAATTATACTCTATATTTTTTTTTTGAATACTAAATGCCTTATAAACCTAACTCCATACACCGAGAAGGATATTTTTTACAATAATCATCTTTTAATTTATGAAATGATTTTCGTAAGCTATCATAATGATGAATATATTTTTGGCAATATCTGTCTGGATTATTTTGGCATAATTTATAAGCTAGTTCTAAATGTTCAGAAGTTGCGCCAATACTGTTGTTAGTGACATTTTCTTGTGTATCCTTATGATTTGATAATTTTAAGTTATCATCTACATCAAACATTTCAATACCTAATACTTGATTTTGTCTACACGTAATTTCATAGATTATAATTGATATTAGAAATATGACTGATATATTAATTACATGTTTATTATTAGTAAATCTATTTGGATATTTAAAATATCCAATAGCTATTAATAATAAACCGCATAGTAAGATAATAGATATATTTGAAAACATTTATTATCTTATTAAGATATGTTTTTGTATAATATAATAATTTAAATCATCCTTTTTATATTTCTCCTTTATATTGTTGTATCGCCTGGTTAATGTTATTTTCTACTACATTAAAGTGTGACACTCTATTGTGAAAACCAGTTGGTTGATAATTAACAAATGTTTCTTTATGATCATCAGAATTTGAAGTAGAATGATGAGTTGGAGCTGGAGTAGAATGATGAGTTGGAGCTGGAGTAGAATGGTCTTCTGAAGTTGATGTAGATTCATGTTCTGGAGTGGCTGTTGAATGGTGATCCGGAGTAGGAGTAGCCTCAACCTGCTCTTGAGATATATCTAATGTAGAATCAGATTTTTTAGTTGAGCTAGAAGCGGAAGATGAAGATGGTGAATCTGGTTTTATTGTAGGTGTTGGACTTGGAGTTGAGCTTGGCGTATTACCTGTTAATACATTTGTTGCTTGTTTTAGCCTATTAGTAAGTACATTAATCTGATCACCTACACCGAATTGTTCTATGGCACCCCGTTTGATAAAAAAATCTTCATGAATTTTATTTGAAAGGGATTCTCTAATCTCATATTTGTGAACAAATAACATCATTAGTGAAATGGCTGCAGCAATTAATAATGACAATTCTAAATTATTATTGCCTAAATATATGATTAAGACAATAACAGCAAATCTAGCAACACTATTTTCAAAAAAAACTCTAATAGTATCTGGTAAATCTGATGTTATTTTTGGACCATATGCAGAAAATAAGACAGCCGCTAATATTGCTATACCCATCTTATAACTTATATTACTTAAATCTAAAGGGTGTTTATTACTTTGACTAGTTTCCGGCATTAAATTATAATATATCTAAATATTTTATTTTAATTATTAATTAGTTAAATTACTCTTGTACAGTAGTGATATCTATAATATTTTCAACGGTAATATTCTCTAGATCTAAAAATGTTGGATGTTCTAAATCCAAACAAGTTGGGGGATCTTCTTTTACAATAAACTCATTTTCTATACTGTTTAATTCATCTTGATTATTAATCATTATTTCCTTATTTATATCTACTACTAGTTTAGAGGTATCAATATTATTATCATTATCATTAATAATACGATCGCTATTTTGTTTTAGATATTGAAGGGTTTGCTTATAACCAAGACTAAATAATTTTGATTTCATTTCACGTGAAATTGTATAGTCCAAGACCCCTATTTCAGTATTAATAGTAATTGTAATATCATGGTATAGCATTAAATATAAATCATATAGTTTATTATCAATACATTGTATAATTGCTAGAGAATATCCATCTAGCCCTTCTATCTCTTTATTACCTACTTTATCTTTTAATAAAAATCCTAAGATCTCATCTTTGTTATTATAGGCATTTAATGGATAATTTTCAATAACACCTCCATCTACATATAGATTTCCAGCAATTTTTTGTGCAATAAATACAAAGGGGATAGAAATAGAAATACGAATGGCTTTTATTACAGGCATGTCTGGATGACTTAGATAACTGAAATATTCACACTGTCTAGTATTTAAACATGTCCCAGTTACAATCAATTGTTTTCCCGTTTTCTGGAATAATTCTTTAAAGGTTATATTATCATCAGTAACCTTTTTCCTAATAAAAATTTTCACAATCCTCTCAAGTTTATTACCAGTTTCAAAACCATAACTGTTAAAATAATTAAAAATACCATCAGATGTGATATCCTTAAGATTATCAAAATCAATAGTTAATAATATATCATGTAATTCTTCGTATTTATAACCTAAATTAAGTAAAAGGGCAAAAATACTACCAGCTGATGTACCTACAAAACACTCAACTTGTGATATCACCTGATACTCCTCTAATGCCTGAAGACATCCAACGTATGAAATGCCTCTAATCCCACCGCCACTAAAAACTAGACATTTTATTTTCCCACCCATACTTCTATGGCTTATCCGCTTTTTATATAATTTACAAAATAAATATCTTATTTTATTTTAATGTCATCCTTAATAAATATCTATTCGCTGCCCAAAAAAAAAACATTAAAAGAGGATAATAGATTAAAAATTTATGAAAAAGTATTAAAAATGGCTCATCATCGTATTAAAACCGCAGCTAATAAATCTCAATCCGAGGATTATACTTTTTTTACTATTCCCAACATGATAGTTGGGATGCCTAAATTTGATACCGTTAGTTGTTGTGATTATATTATGACTAAATTATCAGCAAATGGTTTTAAAATTTTAAATCTTGGTCCAAATTTTATTTTTATTACCTGGGCGCATATAGAATTTAATCCGGAAAAAGAAAGGAGAATGGAAGAAAAGATATCTTATCTAAATCAGGGTATTAATCCCCCTCTAGCTATATCTGAAACTACAAGTAACCATGATGTTATCAGTCACCATAGTAGTCAACATAACAATAGTAACCCTAATAATAATAATTTTAGACCTATTTATGATACTCCATCAACAGAAAAGTATTTATTAAGATAAGAAGGTCAGGAAACCTTTTATTAAAGGTACTATTTTGAATTTTTCCCTAATCTAACAAATAAATCAAGGATAAATATAAGGAAGATACCGGTAATAATATAGACAATAATGTCAAACATATTATCTCTCATTTTATTTGCTCTTTTTGCTTCAAGTTCATTAATATCAAGATCCTTATAACTTTCTCTTTCTTCTTCTTCACTCTGATAGTATCTAGGTCTGATATGTCTTCCTTTAAGATTAACTTGTTTATTGTTTAATTCCTCATCATAATATTCGTCAGTTTCACCCTCTTCATCTCTATATCCATGGGTAGCTTCAATATTCACACTTGTCTCTAATTCTGAATCTTCATGTTCATCTTCATGTTCACCTATACTAAGATTTGAGATATTCTGGCTATTATATAATTCCTGTTCTAGGTCTTTATTATAAGAAGATATAGGAGTATCTAAATTACTGTAACTTGGATTTCTCTGATTTTTTAGTAATTTTGTGGGAGGAATCTTTGTTTTAGAATTTTCACTAAATTTTAATTGTTTATAATTATTTCCATGTACATACCGATTACTTGGTCCAGATGTATGTGGTAATCTATTCATAGTTCTGCTAAAAGATTTTCTCCGTTTCTTTTTTTTCTCTTTTGGAGTTGCTAATACAGGTTCCCCAGTATTAGTATAAACATTGTCATTATCAAAATCAATATCAGAATATTCATTTAAATTATTATTTGCATTATCTGGGACAATATTACTATAATTTGTCTCCTGTTTATTTTTTTTTGTATTAAAAGTAGATCCCCATGCTTCCTCAATTGAACAATATGGCATAAGTTTATATATAAAGGGAATGGAGAAAATAAAATAGAGATTAAATATACTTTTTATTTTAAAAAAAAAACTACGCTATAGTAAATGGTAGTAGACGAAGTTATCTCAAATAACTATGTGTCAGCTTTTATCTCATTATTTTTGGCTTTATATGCGGTATTTTTAGCTCCAAAATTACCAAATCAAGTACTCTATTTTTTTGATGGAGCCTTTGGTAGATTATTATTTATGTTTATAGTCGCATATGTTGCTAGTGAAGGTAATGTACAGGTAGCAATTATGATTTCATTAGCACTTAGTATTACCCTGATGGTTGCGGATACAGAAAAAACTAAGGAAAGTTTTATTAATAGATATGAACCGTTTACAACTAAAGATGGATCCGGAATAGATGATGACGATGACGATGACGATGATGACGACAAGGAACCAAGTGCTTATAGTCAGGATAGTGACATCGGTCATAGTAAAATTGGTGATAAAATAGATGATAGTTTAATGACTACTAATTTAAATACCATTGATCCACTAAATACGGATGAATCAGAAGATGCCAGTGAATCCGCAAATCTAAGTGAATCCGCAAATCTTGGTGAATCCGCAAATCTAAGTGAATCCGCAACTCTAAGTGAATCCGCAAATCTAAGTGAATCAGATGGCATAACCGAATCATTTACCAATTATCCAAATTCTGGTGGATGTATGTTTTTAAATAAAGGAAAATCTTCTAATTATGCCCCCATTAATTTTTCTAACTAATAAAAATACGCTATTGTAATATCATTATTTATTAACAATAATAAATAGAGGTATTATTTTAAAACAATAATAATTGCGATAAAAAAACTCTCATTTTACCATAAATGAGTATAAAACTAGATAACTATGTAAAACAATTAAAGTTACAATTAAAAAATCCAAAGGTAGAATGGTATTTAATTGTCTGTTTAATATTCTATATCTGTTTAATTTCAATTTATACCCCACAAACTATTATTAATTTATTAAATAAACCACTATGTAGATTACTAATCGTGATTGCTATCATGTATGCTAGTTTTAACGATATTAGAGTCGCATTATTATTAACGATTGCTTTTGTTATAACAATTAACCTTAAAAATGCCATACAAACAATAGAATATCGTAATTCACAGTTAGAGCATTTTAATGATCTAAAACAGGATAGTGACAGTGACAGCGATAGCGATAGCGACAGTGACAGTGATAGTGACAGTGACAGTGACAGTGATAGTGACAGTGATAGTGATAATAAGGATAATAAACCTACACTAGATAAATCTAATAATGCTAATGGTAAGTCTGATAAAAAACTAGAAACAAATAATCAAACTAATGACAGTGACAGTGGCAGTGACAGTGACAGCGATAGTGATAGTGATGATGACGATGACGATGACGATGATGATCATGAAAACTTTGTATCCAGTCATGATACACAGGACGACTTTGCGAAATTACACAATGCCATTCATCAATTTGATAAATTTATCGCTAAAAAATAATATTTTCCGTAGTTAAGATATCTATGGATTCACTTAATAAATTCTTCCATCAACTTAATACAAATAATTACTTTATTGGGATTACGATGATTATGCTAAATATTGGGTCTAAATACTTTGTCCAAGAATTTGGGTCTAGTATTGACTTTTTCTTTAATTTAAAAATTATGAGAAGGCTTTTAATCTTTACGGTATTTTTTGTAGCTACTAGAGATGTTAAGACATCAATTATCTTAACAGCTGCATTTATTATTATCGCGTTAGAATTATTTAATGAAAAGTCAAAGATGTGTATTTTGCCTAAAAGTTTAATTGATATTATAGATACAAATAAGGATGGTAAATTAAGTAATGAGGAAATTCAACATGCTATGAAAACATTAAAAAGGGCTGGTTATGTTAAAAATCCTAAATAATTATTACATATTTAAGCTAAATTGACGTCTATTTCCCGTACCGCCTTGTGACTCATTATTTCCTCCTGAAGTATGATTCATCATTTTTCTTTCAAATTGTGATGAAGTCATTGAAGTATTATCACCTTGTTCATTTTGGAATTCTTGTAGGATTTCATCTACTCCTGTGGGACCTCTCATTTCCCTTTTTGGTGGCATGGGTTGTCTAACAGGTTGATTATTTTCAAATGGATTATTGGGCGGTATAAAGTTATTATTCCCGCCTCCGGCTATAGATCCTGGTGGATTTTCTTGTTCGTTCATAGTATTTAGTGCGGCTGAGGCAAATTGTTTCATCAAATCCGGATTTTGCTTCATAATATCACCCATACCCGGAAGAGCCGATTTAAACATAGTGTTAGTTAAATGAAACATAAAGGCACTACCCCCCATCATTAATAGTAATTTAATTTCAGGTGATACTTTAGCCGTCCCCCGATATTTTTCATTTAATTCTTCAAATACTTCATCATATTCACCAATGTTTTCATGGACACTTTCAGACCATCCATCTAGTTTTAAATCACATGGGTCAAATTTATTGTTTAAAAACTCCATTCCGGTTGTAATTGCCATCAATACCTTTCTTGAAAATTTAATACCATTTTCAACTTCTTTATCCCTTTTTAATCTTTCATATTCTCCCTTCATTTCATCTAGATCAGAAGTCATATTAAATCTTTTGGGTATATTCATACCAAGTCGTCTCATCTTCTCAAATTTGTAAATTAATTCCTCTTTTTCCTTTTTAATTTCCTCAAAAGTAAGGCGTTTAGGTACAACTGGAGTAGAACAACTAGAAGCTCTATCAAGTTGATCTCTAATATCATCCTGTATATTAAGAGGATTTAATCCAATGGGTCTTTGTTTTTGGATATTTAACTCTACACTTTGATTTACATCTCCAATATCTTCACTAGAAGATTTGTTAAAACTACCAGGAATATTAGTAAATGAATTATTAAGGGAACTATTATCAAAACCGTGTCCACCTCTATTAATTTGCCTATTTGGACTAGGACTAGGACTTAGATTTGGTCTAGTTGGACTACCATGGTTTAAATCAAAATGATGTACCCTTTTAGAATTTTTCTTACTTGAAATTGTGGAAACAAAACTTAATTTATCTACTTCCGTTTTTTTAGGTAAATTAGACTGATATAAATCCTGTTGATCTACTAGTGATTCTTCTAAGGCTTCTTTTTCATATAAATTGTTATTAGTTGTGGTAACTGGTGTATTAAATAGGACGGGTTTTTCTGGAACGGGCTTTTTCTCTATTCTTTCAGGAGACTTTTGATAATTATTGTCATTATCTATCTTTTTTTTCTGTGGATTGGCAAGTAGATCTAGTCCAATACCAGAGGCTTTATGTTCATGTTGGGCAGAGTCTAATATTAGACTGGCAGGACGTTCTGCTGATCCTACTGGAGAATTACCTTTAATCACTTTAAATTCACTATTTCCATTATTTCCATTATTTCCATTGTAGTTACTTAGGTTAATGTTTTTATCATTATCAGAATTTTCTTCTAACATAATTGGTGGTTCATAGAAAGATTTTTTTAATTCCTTACGCAGGGGTCTTTATATCTATACCTAAAGAATAATTTTTAAATCATAAATTCCTTACTAGTTAAAAAATATAAAATAAAATAGTATATTATAAATAAAATGACTGAAAATAAAAAAACAGAAAATTCTGTTCGTGTTTGCGCATACCTTCGTTCTATTGCTAGTGTATTAACATCGTGTTTCCCAATGGGTAAAGGCAAAACTATTTCTATGGCGGAGCAGGACAAATTACAGCATTTAGAATCTGAATGGAAAGAGCTATATAAAAGGGTGGACAATTTAGAAAATACTAGTGGTAAAGTTAATAGTAATAATTCAGAGATTAACAATAATCAATCACAGAATAAGTGTGTTCAAACCTATATTACTGAAGAAGTAAAAGAACTGTTTACTAGAATTGATAATCTTGAAAAACGACTTGACCATTTTTCCGTTATTCAACAAAGTAATCTTGATATTATGAAAAGACTAGATAATAAGCTTAAAAGGATGGATGAGGGTAGCTGGTATTCCGTTGATATGAATAATCACAGTCTAAGTTCAAATTGCTCTCATAAATCTGATAGCTCAGATGAGCCTAGATTATTAGAAAGTGATGATGATGATAAAATATCTCATGATTCCAATGATTCCAATGATTCCAATAATTTAGACGTCAAATCTCTTGATAATCTGGAAATTGATAACGAAAGTTTTGAAATGGATATTGATAGTAATGAAACTCCAGAAAGATAAATAGAAAGGAAGTAGTGGAATTAAAATTTGAAGGTATCCGTTGTGTATATATCATTACGTAATTAAGTATGTTTTCATTACCAGGTAACATGGTGAAATTAAAACACACATCATTTGTAATAAACCATCGTTTTATTACAAATGATTGGTTATTTGTAAAAACCATCAATGATATTTATAGTAAGGATGGTATTGCGGGTATCTACAAATTTTTGTGGGAACAAAGATTGCGTATATTAGAAGATAAAACAACAAAATATATGGATAGTTGTGATGGAAAAATTTTATGGAAGGCTAGAGAACATAGATATCAGGATATTATTTTAAGGACTCTTAGAGATCGCTATTTACACCGTAAGCTAATTAGTAAAGTTAAACATTGGTTAACTAAACCAAAAGTTTTAAATGAGGTAGATTTATGCTACAATGCGTTTTATGATGAAAATGGACAAGTTATCAATAAATACGTCCAATTACAATATGATAAGAGTATCTTTAACTTTTCTAGATCAGATATTGAAAATATCATGTGTAATTCGTTAGAAGCAAGGGATAATATCCGTTTTGATCCAATGATACCTAAAAATCCATACAATGGTAAGGTATTCAATATTTACCAACTGAAAATATTATACGATTTCTTGATTAATAGTCAGGTAAAAACCGAAGTATCTTGTTATAATAAAACTTCCCCACTTGATAATATACCAGAGATAATTAGATTATTTAGGTATTCTAATTTTAACCTAGATAAATTTAAGTTCCAGTTTGATATATATCTTAAAATAAGATCATGTGAAAATTACACTGATGAACTTAATAATAAAGAATTAGCAAAAGACGTAATAATAGCCTTTAAAGTATTTAAGATAAAACAGCGTCCAAATCTACATTACATTGAAAAATACCTAGATAAATATCGTTATCAATTAACAAAGATAATTAGTCAGTTCTACTATCTATATTATTATATTGAATTTGATAAACTCCCAGAAGATGATTTAATTAGTTTATCTGAAGAATTTAAATTAATTGAAAATACAAAAGAGAAATTAACGGAGATTAAACGTGAAATATTTATTGTAGGTAATTCTGAGAGAAAGCGTATTAAGTATAAGTCAAAGAGAAGACAAACCCAAAATATGTCTAATTGTGATAATGATAGCGAAATTTTCCAATTTCGTGCGACAAGTAGTGAGGACAAAACATCAGCATCAAGATCAACCAAAAGGAAAAAGGATAAAAATAAAAAGATCATACCCATTAATTTTAATTTTCCAGAAATTGATTTTACTAATTTTAAGATACTTGAGCCACCAAAAATGGATTCTCAAGTAGATTTAGAAACTGTACCTGAGTTTGCGGAAAACAACTATTATATTCAAGGAAAAATGTTAATAAAAAATTAATTATCAATGGAATTAGATTTAATTTCGTATAATATATTAAAAACAAAGATGGCGTTTAATCATTACAATTTTGAAAATCAATATTCTCATTTACAACCCTATCCTCACCCAGATCTCCATCTACAACATCATCATCAACCTCAACCTCAATTTCAACCTGATCCACAACTTCACCCACAACATCATCCTCATTTTTCTATGCCCAATCAAGACTATTTTTATGGAAATATAGATGAAAACATGGTACCAAAAATACCAAATGTCCCTTTACCACCACAGATTAGTATTCCTAATTTTTTTAATAGTCATGGTAATCACTATAATCATGAATTAGAAGCATCTAACTCTAGTATTAATGATAAACCAGTTGATGAGTCTGAAACTAAAATAGTAGATGAGAAAAAAACCGCACCTGTAAATATTGAACCTGATATTTCAGTCCCACCACCAGTAATAGTTGAACAAGAACCATCCAAATCTAAACAAATAGAAGTAGAAAAAGCGGACCCATCTGCAACATCCCAACCAGTAATAGAGGAAACCGTAAAAATACAAATCCCATCCTATCAAATTCCAGTTATTCAAAATAATAATCAACCTATACAGATCCAATATCTTCCAATAGACCAAAATGTAATACAATTACCTATAGATGGATTCCAGGCGCAACAAACTCCTATTAGACATGTCCCTGTCCAACTTCAACAAGTCCAACAGGTTCCAGTTCAACAAGTTCCGGTCCAACAGGTTCCAGTTCAACAAGTTCCGGTCCAACAGGTTCCAGTTCAACAAGTTCCAGTTCAACAAGTTCCGGTCCAACAGGTTCAACATGGATCTAATGGTCAAATTCAATCATTAATGGTAAAACAAGCGGAAGGACAACAATTAACTGCGTTACCATCTTTCAATATGATTCAACCTAATAATCACCAAGGTTATCAGGGTCAACTACATCATGATAGTCATTTAAATCCAAATTCTAGACCGGAAGTAGTTGAATATTCCGTTGTATTACCTCATCATAATAATCAACATCATCAACATCATCAACATCATCAACATCATCAACATCATCAACATCATCAACATCATCAACATCATCAACAATAAATTACTAAGTTTTAATCTATTTTAAGCCTCATAAAACCATTTGGTGTATCAGTATTAGATAAGATATCAACAGTTAGATAAGCATCTCTAATAACTTTTGTTTTAATACTGGTATCCAAATCATTTTTAGCATTCATATCCGGACCCTTATTCATTTCTAGTAAATATGGGTACATATTATTAGTAAAGATGTAATCTAAACCAAATAATTGAAAACTTAAATTATCCTTTATATTAGCTAGTTTACACAGTCTAGGTTTAGCTGCTTTCATAACTAGGATTAAATTATTATAGATATTACTCATCAGCGTCTCGTATTGTTTTTTCCCAAGAAACTCTGATAATTGTTGAAATGATTGAGGACGATTTTTATAAACATCTAGAGACACATTAAGACTAGTTAAATGTTTTTCAGGTTCTAGATCTTGACTGTTATAATCTTGATTAGTATAGATACATTTCCCAAGTTGATGTACATATGCCTTTATTTTACCATCTTTACAAGTAATTAATAGGTATATTCTCAGGTTTATTTTACGATTATGTACTAAATATTGGTCAGTTAGATATTCTTGTATTACTCTAAATTTGGTATCAGTATTTCCTAATATCTCATTAAGATCCTTAGTTATTTTAATACCAAGCTTACGTTGAATATTTTTTTTCATTAAATATAATTTATTGGGTTTATAGCATTTTTTAAACAATTCTATATCCTTATCCTTACCTATAATAAAGGTCTCTGGCATTAATTTCTTAGCTATATTTCTTCCATACTTAGTTTCAATTAAATTCCACAAACCATTTTTACTTACTATATGATCACATCCATTAATACCGAATATTTTCTGATTAGCATTTCCAGGTTTAATTGTTTTTAGTTCATTTTCAACTAGATTATATCCACAAGGTATATATAAATCCCAAACATTCTGGTCATCACTCCTATTGATATTTTCCTTATCAAAAATACTATTTGTTATTTTATTATTACCATATTTTGGACATTTATAATACTGGACACTAAAATTTTCCACTAGACTGGAGCCGTTACTAGTTAATGCAACCACAATAATAATGATCAATAATATTATTAATATAACATATCCAAGAGTAATTGTATTAGCCATAATTAATTTAAATAAAGGTTTTCTTTTTGTTATAAAAATCTCTAATTTTAACAAGTAATTATAATGTTTAAAAATAAGGATTCATGTCAATTGGAACGGGATGTTCAAAATCAACGCATTAATCGTCTAGAAGATAATGCGTTTAAATTATTTTCAAATAACATTACCGTTCAACCACGTCCTTCTACCTTTATTTGTTCCACTAGATCAGACCCAGTCCAACCTGTGTTACCTCCACAAATGAATTTACCAATACCCTATCCAAGACCAGAAACTAGTCAATGTAATGCCCCTAAAATGACCTTTAGAAATAGTCAAACTAAACATGATTTATCCTACTGTCATGTTTTTAATGAGCCCTTAAGAGATGAAAAACTAGTCACTAGACCCTATGCTGATATGATTTGGAATCAAATGACAAATCGGAGAATGACACAACCTGACTGTCATGGTAATGACATTTAATAATTTTATTTATAATAATTTAATAATATTATTATTATTCCCTAATGGGTTTATATTACTAAATTATACAGAAACAGAAAAAAAAACTTTAAAATATTATTAGCATATTATATCTATTATCATCTATTAATTACTCTTATGCCTTACCCTTCTTCTTTTTCTTAGGTGGAGGAGGGGGTTGCTCTTCCTCATCATCATCGTCGTCGTCATCAGATGACTCTACTCCATCATCAAGACCATTATCACCAGCACCCTCAGCAGTGTCACTTACCTCATCTACACTACTTTCACTCTGTTGAACATTGCGGGTGACAGAGACCTCATTATCATCATCATCCTCATCATCTGACTCTGGGAGAATAGAATACCCAGTAAGACCACTTGGACGATCAAGTACCTGAGTCTGAACTAGCTTCCAACCGACACCGAATTTGCCACCAGCAAACCAGATGCCAGTACATTCAAGTAGAGAAGCTGTTTCAGCACGCTTGACCAAATACTCCTTGAGATCTACCTCTTGGCGATCCTCAGAATATACCTCTGTCTTAAAGACCCCATCATAATATATAATCTTAGCCTTCATTGTATCAGGCCACTTTCCATCTGGCTCTTGAGTCTCCTTATCACGAGACACCTTAATAGTATCATTAAATAGAGCACTTACTACTGCCTCTTGAGCATTCTTCATCTTAAGCCAAGGCATAGAGTTTTTAGTACCTTCTTTAACAATCTGAGCATCAACACTACCAAGCATGTTATGGAACTCTCTGAGACGACGAGCATTACTCCTAATCTTAGGAGGCAATGACTCATCATGCTCACGATCAATATTCTTAAACGATAGATTAACGGAATACTTATGTCCAATAACTTCTTGCGTCTTTGGATCAGTCAGTTCATCTTCATTGAGACCATATGGCAAACTCATACGAGGCGTCTGAACGCGGAGCTTACCACCATTGTATCTCACATAAACTGCTTTACCACCGTACTTATTGGTTTTTACTTCGGAGAACTCCAGGAGATTAGGATCAAAATTCTTAGGCTTCAAAATGTCGCACATGACTACTTTACTGTTTTATAATATAGTTCTGATAATCTTAAATCATTTTTGGTTTCAATTTTTTTTTCAGATTTTTTTTCATTTCGTGTTTATTATGATCCTTTATAAATCAACATTTCAAAACTTTTGAGTTTAGAAAAAAATGAAATATTCACAGAATTTTATTTTCATTTAAAAAATCTTTAACATTTAGTAAATAGTATGGAACATTGTCATACGCATTGTGTGTGTTGTGCATTTAATAAATCTAAAGGTACTAGGTGTACCTTTACAGCACAAAAAGGACATGAATTTTGTGGAGTCCATTTAAAATCCAAAAATGTTGTACGTTATGATGAAATTAACGTGTCTAGTATAGAAAACTCCCACAAATCTAGTAAATCTAGTAAATCTAGTATATCTAGTAATCTAAAGAATAATGGTAAGCAAACTCCCGCTGTATTAATTCCTATTTATGACCGAGCACGTTTACGCTATAATACTGTAAAAGTAAGGGACTTACATAAGACACTAGAACATTATGGTCAATCAACGGACGGTAATAAAAAAGTCCTATTTGATAAACTATTAACATATTTTGACAGTCTTTTACCTTATGTGAAGTATACTTCTGAAATTTTAAGTATACAAACATGGTTTAGAACTCTAGTCTCTAGGACTATTGTTCAACTCAAGAGAGACTTTAACTATAGTATTGCTGATTGTGTAAACGATAGTGATGTCTTAACGTTAGAACCACTATCTAGTTTAAACCAAAAATACTTGTTTACCTATAAAGATAATGATGGTTTTATCTATGGATTTGATCTACGCTCTTTCAATAAATTAATAGATCAAGACTCTAATAATCCGTATACTAGCAAACCAATTGACCAGGTAACCCTTAATAAAAGTAAACGTTTAATACAGTTACAAGTTCTCATGGGATTGTCTTTGGAACAAAACGATGAAGAAATAGACGCTAACGATTCCAAATATAATATAAAAAGGCGTGTAGTTAAGGTATTCCAGGAAATGGATAACTTAGATCAATATACTAATCCTGCTTGGTTTTTAGATCTAAGTACCAGTAGTTTAATTAAATTTTATAAAGAAGCTGAGGATATCTGGAATTATAGACTGAATTTAACTAAAGAAACTCAAACTCGTATTTATCCACCCGATGGAAAGGTATTCAAGGTAGAACCTAAAAATATCTTGAAAAATTATGATACTAAAGATTCCCTAAGGTCACTTTGCCTTGATGTAATTGAGAGGTTAATTTATAGTGCGGAAGACCGTTCTGATAGGGTTAATGGGTGTATCTATGTATTGTTAGCATTGGTTATTGTTAATACAGAGGCAGCTCTTGCTATGCCCTCATACTATACAATGGTAACAGGAGACATAGGTAATGCTAATTATTTAGATATTCCAATATAATAGTTAAGCATTATAGGGAGTTAATATATAATCTCCTTATAATGTTTATCCTAAGAGTAGATGTTAACCTTAATTAATTTGAGGAAGCAATGTAATTTTCTAATATTTTCCTTCCTTTTTTGGTAAAAATAGAAACTTTGCGACCAGTTTCTGGATTAACAATAGAGTCATAGACAGAGCCTCCGCCCGTCTGTAATGCGGTTGAGTTTGGATAAGGTCCCATGTCAGGTCCAGTAAATCCCGGATGCACTGGTCCAGTTGGTGCACCATAACTGACAGGAATGTAGGGTCCACTAGCAAAAGAAGCATTTGCGGTATTTAATTCTGGTGAACCAGCTGGGTAGTACCTAGGTGAAGTAGCATTTGGCTCAAAATACTGAATTGGCATCAGGGTTCTCCCACCAGATTGTCTATTTTTTTTACTACGAGGCATTCTATAATTATGGTTAAGAAAATATTATTTTATCTAGCGGAAAAAATTATACAAGACATCCGCCTTGGATTGAATCGCGGGTTTTAGATACATTAAGAATGAAAAGGCGAGTACAATACCACCGTTAATCTCTACCACTCTTCTTGGATCAAATCCATAAATTCCCTTGAGTGGATTTGGAATACCATGTTTAATAAATATTCTAATTAGATAGACAATTACCATAATAATTCCTATTTCATTAACTAGTTGGATAAGGTTTCGTAGTTTTGACTTCTTTTTATCATAGGGTTTTACCACGTATTTAGCTAAAAACGAAGAGGTGACTACTCCAAAAAATAAATACAGATTTCCTAGAATAAAAATATCTAGGGCTTTTACTAATCTAAGTCCTATATCAGACATGTTATACTATAATCATTAGAAATATTATCAGCTAGAAATATTAAGGAATTTTGTTTAAAATTCAATGGTTTTAATTATCGGGTAATTTCTAGTATTATCTTAGGCTAATGTATAAAAAAATGCCTGATCTTAGACAGATAAAAGCAAATTTACACATTCCTCAACACCTAAGAAGACAAGAAAGAGGGTCTTGGGGTGGAAAAGCCTGTTCTGTAAATAAGGATTGCCCCAAAGGTAAAACTTGTAGACCAAGTGGACATGGTTGTTGTAATCATGCTCCTAAAAGATGCTATTAAGTATCTTATCTTTTACTAGCAAACTACTGTAAATAAATATTTCCTTTATCTATTTATAGTAAATTTATTTCTTAAAAAATAATAAGATGTTTTTTTTCCCAGTTAACATGTTTTTAGCTCTACTGAATCCATTTGGAGTCGGAATCATTTTATTGTGTGTTCCACTAGTTACGGTTCTAATTACAATGTTACTTAGAACGATGTTTAATAAGAGGGGTCCTATTTAATCAACCTCCTCAATTTTAGGCTCTGAGTCTGGAGTTTCAGTTGGTGTCTCACCTGGCATTCCACCTGGCATTCCACCTGGCATTCCAGCAGCTCCCTCGGGCATTTGACCTGCGTACATCTTCTGCATGATAGGATTAGCGACCTCCTCTAGTTCTTTCTGTTTATCAGAATAACTGTCCTTCTCGGCATTTTGGTTTGCGTCTAGCCATGATAATATTTCATTAGTTTTGTCTTCTAGTGTTTTCTTATCATCCTCAGAAAACTTATCTGCTAGCTTTTCATCACTCATACTATTTTTAAGACTATACGCATAGTTTTCTAGACCATTCCTAGCCTCAATAACCTCACGATGGTGTTCATCATCTTGTTTAAATCTCTCAGCATCTTCTACCATTTGCTCTATGTCTTCCTTAGATAGACGCCCCTTATCATTAGTAATGGTAATTTTAGCGTCCTTACCTGATGATTTTTCTAGAGCCGACACATTAAGAATACCATTAGCGTCTAGATCATAGGTAATTTCAATTTGAGGTACACCCCTTGGGGCTGGTGGAATGCCAGACAACTCAAATTTACCAAGCCGGTTACAATCTCGGGTACGTGAACGCTCGCCCTCAAATACTTGAATCAAGACTGTAGTCTGATTATCGGAGTAGGTGGAAAAAGTCTGTGTCTTTTTAGATGGAATTGTGGTGTTTCTTGGAATTAATACTGTCATAATTTCTCCAGATGTTTCAATACCTAGGCTGAGAGGAGTAACATCCAGTAGTAGAAGATCGTTAATCTTCTCATCTGTGGATCCAGATAGAATGGCTGCCTGTACTGCCGCACCATATGCAACTGCCTCATCCGGATTAATGTTTTTACATGGCTCTTTACCATTAAAGAACTCTTTTAGCAACTCCTGTACCTTTGGAACACGTGTTGAACCACCTACTAGAACCACTTCATGAATAGCAGACTTTGAAATTTTAGAATCACGGATGACCTTCTCAACTGGTTCCATAGTCTTTTTAAATAAATCAGAACAAAGAGCCTCAAATTTAGCTCTACTAATAGATACATTATAGTCTAAACCATCCACAAGAGAATCTAGTTCTATCTGAGCAGTAGTAGAACTAGAAAGTGTTCGCTTAGCCCGTTCGCATGACGTTCTTAAGCGTCGGAGAGCACGCTTATTATCCTTGATATCCTTCTTTAAACGACGTTTAATATCATCTAGACAATGGTTGACTAGACGAGAATCAAAATCCTCACCACCAAGATGTGTATCACCAGCGGTAGCCTTAACCTCAAAAATACCGTCATCTAGAGTTAACAGAGATACATCAAAGGTACCACCACCTAAATCAAAAATAAGTACATTACGCTCTCCTTGTTTTTTCTCTAGCCCATAAGCAATTGCCGCGGCGGTTGGCTCATTAATAATCCTAAGAATTTCTAATCCAGCAATCGCACCAGCATCCTTAGTTGCCTGTCTCTGAGAATCATTAAAATAGGCTGGTACGGTAATTACTGCCTTTTTAACTGGTTTTCCAATATAGGCTTCTGCAATTTCCTTCATCTTAACTAGAACCATAGATGAGATCTCCTCAGCATGAAATTCTTTTTTACCGTCCTTAGTATTAACATTAATTAATGGGCGTCCATCTTTACCATTTGAGATATCATATGTGAATGACTTTATATCAGATTGGACAGAAGCATCACTAAATTTTCTGCCAATCAACCTTTTAGCATCAAAAACAGTATTACTTGGGTTTGACCCTGACTGTGTTTTAGCGGCGTCACCAATTAATCTTTCTGTCTCTGTAAAGGCAACATAGGATGGTGTTGTCCTATTTCCCTGATCATTCGCTATAATTTCTACTCTATCATTTTGCCAAACTCCTACACAACTATACGTTGTGCCAAGATCAATACCAATTGCGGGTGCTTCTGTCATTTCATATTTACAATCAGTAAATCTTTAAGCCTATAACTATTTTAAGTAACCATTCTGATATCTTTATTTATTTTCTAGTTTACTACATGACCTAATTTGTAAAATAATAGTATAAAATATTAAAATATACTAATCCTAAAATAATTCCAAGATTACTACCTACGATTACCTGTAGGGGAGTATGGCACAACGTACCCAATAATGGATAATAGCCGAGTCTAGAAAATGAAATAGTGGCAGCAAATATAAGATAAATTAGGATAACTAGATAATTATTATTAACAAAGGTAATATTGTACATAATCATAAAAATAGCGAAAAACCAAGCCGTTTGGGCATGCCCCGATGGAAATCCTTGTTGTCCTTCGGCTAAATTATTTCCACATCCTGCACCACATCCTCTAGCACCATCGGGTCTAACAAATATTTTTTGGGGAAATAATACTAACAACTGTTTTAAAACTAGATTAATAATTCCTGAAATTACTAATCCGACTGGTAATAAAAGTAAGTAGTAATTATTTAGACTTACGCCAATTAAAAAGGATAAAACTGGTATTGAAATAACAGAGTTTCGTAAAAAGGTTAGTAGCGGCATTGGTTAACATAAGATTATATTTAATAATCTAGTTTTTATTGTGGGAAATCATAATTTTTTGGTCGGTCTCCTTTACTATGCTTATTCATTTGACTAGCTTGATACGGATATTGACCGTCTGGATTAACCGCTTCGCATCCATACATAGTTGCTAAAGATCTTAATTTTTGTTTGGCTAATTTTTGAGCACATGCCTTATCAGGTGAACACCCATGACTCCCACCAAACCCATATTCATTTGCCTTATTGATTATTGCGTCTTCTATTCCCGGGTGTTCTTCACTTACTACAGCAGGACATGTACAACTTGCTTTATTAGCATTAATATAAGAATTAGCGGTTCTTTTGGCATCTAATCCACTAGATTCTCTGGATTCCGCACTTTGGGAATCGTGCATCGCGGCTAGTTTGCGGTTATGATTTTCTACATCATCTGAAGATGGTTGTTGTGCATTTTCAGCAAAACTACTAGCATCACCACTCTTTACTGTTTTTCCCATATGTTCATTTAAAGCAGCATGAGTCTCTTCTTGTGAAAGTCCAGACATGGCACTAGATGGTCCTGCCATAGAGGAAACCGCTTGTCCTTTTGCGGCATCATGTGCTTTATTTAAATTATTGAATTTTTCTTCTTGATCTTGTTTATCCTGTTCAGTATCCTGTAATAGGATTCCTACCTGCTCTTCAACGGTTTCAAGTTTATCATTATAATTACTCATTTTAATCTGCATGGCATCTATACTATCTTTTAGTAGTAATATTTCATTATGTATTGTCTTTCTATCTGGGCATGGATTAAAACAAATACTCTCTTTTTCACTACTAGTAGTAGTATCGGTAAAGCTTTCTAGTTGATTAAAGTTTATAACAGTGGCTACTAATATTAAAACCGACAATAGAATAACAAACAATAGAAAAATTATAAATGATTTCATTAATTAATATTAAATATTTAAATTGATACATAAGAAAAACACAAATAGATAAATTAGAATGTTATGGGAGGATACTTGTCCCAAAAAATTTGATGATTTTCATATTCAAACTAGTTTAATACAAAGTTTAAAAAATCTATCACAACAAATTAAGAGGGGGGAATGCTTACCTAATATTATTATCTATGGTCAGGAGCAATCCGGAAAATATACTTTAGCGAAATGTCTACTACAAGAAATATATGGTAATGGTATCTATAATACAAGTGAAATAGAACACAATATTAGACAAAATTGCTCAAATTATTCCATACGCCTTAATAAATCCAGTCATCATTATGAAACTTCATTTAGTGGATTACAATACGCAGATAGGTCTATGTTAGTATCTCTATTAGATGATTATTTTTCTACGGCAGATATCAGTACGAATCAGCATAAAATTATATTAATAAAACATTTTGATGAGTTAACTAAACCAGCACAATATGCTCTAAGACGAAGAATGGAAAAAGCATGGGGAGCCGTACGATATATCTTAATTGTAAAATCCTATAATAAAATAGAAAACGCCATTAAAAGTCGGTGCCTATCAATCAGGTGTCCAAAACCAACTAACGACGAAATTAAAATTTCTCTACATAAATTAGTAACAGCTAGAAATATTAAAGCATCTGATGAAATGATCCAACGCGCAACTAATTTAAGTAATAATATTATTAGCAATGCCATCTATTATTTATCTTACATGGTAGAATCTAATAAAATGGATCTAGTATGTCCAATTGAAACCGCAATAGGAGAGCTGATCACTTGTCTACATATTAAACCATTCCCATACGACAAATTACGTGATATTATTGCTAAACTACAACTCTCTAGAATACCACACGCAAAGATATTTATTTGTATTATGGATGAATGTAGTAAATTTCTTAAAGATAACAGTACTATGTATCAGATAGTTAAATTATCTGCGGAATGTGATATTATCGCCTCTAATACTAATAAATTTAGTATCGCAGTAGAAACGTTTGTGGTCAGTGTTTATAATATTTTAAGAGCTTATGAAAAAAATACCTAAAGTATTTAACCAGTGTAGTTGATAATTATGAATTATTATCAAATCCTAGATATTCCTATAAATTCATCTATTGAGACAATTAAAAAAAAGTATCGCCGCCTTGCCCTAATTTATCATCCTGATCGTTCTGGGAGTAAAGTTGCCAATAGTGAAAAATTTATAGAAATAACTGAGGCGTATACCATTTTATCTAATCCTATCACTAAACAGAAGTATGATTTACAACACGGAATTGGTGAAACTAATCAAAATCTAAATATGGGTGATTTAGATGAAAATTCAATTAACAATGTAATTAATACCATTTTAAAACCATTTGGGCTTGAAAATACTAATATCCTTGAAAATCTAGGTATTAATGGAAATCATCTAAAAACATTTAGCAGTTGGATCAGGTTAGACACTAAACAAGCTAACCGAATCTTTGAAACAGCTCTAGAAGATGTCTATCAAAATATTTTAGCAAAAAATAGCACAAAATCCCCAGTAGATAATAAAATTACTACCGAGTATCGTGATCTTATTATTGATTATG
>WLWF01000123.1_pt1 | contig 69269 bp, 33 predicted proteins | sample 6718331 | NCBI WGS metagenome assembly WLWF01 (sample SAMN12718692, study PRJNA515312) | sponge metagenome | isolation source: marine sponge | host: Mycale hentscheli | place: New Zealand: South Island, Marlborough, Capsize Point | collected 2003-05-01 | reverse complement strand
TTTGTTTCAATGGGTTCTGTTTCCCAACTTGTTCTGGTGACAGTGACTGTCCGACTGGTTATGAGTGTGTAGATGGAATTTGTTTACCAGGTGGAGTACACCCAATTGGTGAATGTACTGCAAATGGTGATTGTCCAACTGGATACGTTTGTGTCAATGGATTCTGTGTTCTTCAACCATGTCCTAATGGTGATAGTGATTGTCCAACAGGGTTTGTTTGCTACAATAATTATTGTTACAAAGAATGTGATGCCGTTATTGGTTGTCCTCCTAACCATATTTGTGTCGAAGTTTCTCCAGGAAACTTCATATGTATGCCCATTGGTGGCGGTCCTGAGGGTGGAGGTTCCGGTGGAGACATCAACATCAACATTGACCCAGATTGGTGGGATCCAGACAATCCCAAGTCACCGATTGGTGATGGTGGTCTGATATTCCCTGGATCGACGGAACCAGCTTACACAGCTAACCAAAAAGAAGACACCACCCTCACCGTTGACATGATGGGAATTGGTGATGGTAAACTTACCTTCCCTGGTGGTCAGACTTTTACAGCTAACCAGGACACTAATGATGATGTGGACCTGACCCTTGCTGGAATGGGTATTGGTGACGGTAAATTGTCTTTCCCAGGTGGAGCCAGCTTCACAGCTAACCAGGCAACTGGTACTAATGTGACCCTGACTCTGGACACAATGGGAGTTGGTAATGGTAAACTCCAGTTTAAGAACAAAAGTAATAAAGTATTCAAGACATTCACCGCTAACCAATCAACTGACCTTGTCATTGATAGCGATGACATAAATGACATGATTGACCCAGGTCTGTGGAAGGATGCTGGAAATAACAACATCATGCCGCTGTTGGCTAATAAGAATGTTCTTCCAAATGGAAATAACACTTCTTCACTGGGCAACACTTCTAACAGATGGTCTAACATCTTTACGAATGACCTTCACCTTAGTAACGAGGGACACAAGAATGATGTTGATGGAACTTGGGGTAGTTACACCATCCAAGAGGGAGAGGACGACTTGTTCTTGATTAACAAGAGAACTGGTAAGAAGTACAGGTTCCTGTTAGACGAAGTGAAGTGAGTGTGTTATAATAAACCCAGTCACACCATATTATGAATACAGAACTGATTAACCACTACAACATCACCCCCGTCCAAGTTCAGGAGGAAGTAAACCTTCTGACCTTGGCCAATATTCGCAATTATCCCTGTTCTCCATCTGTTCGAGATCAGTTTTACTCAATGTGGCAACGTTTTGGACCTGATGCAGCTCGAACTGCGACCATCCCCTATGTCTGGCAGGGTAAAATGCCACTACCAAGTGAATATTTGAATGACGAATCAGGACGATGAAGAGATGGAGCTCATGTATAGAGCTCCTGGACGAGAAAATCACCAAAGTTTACCCAAAATTTTGGATGAAATCATGATCAGGCTTGAAAAAGTCGAACAAAAACTAACAAATTTGGAGAACAAAGAGTAAATGGCACGGATTTTTACAAAAAGTGGTGAAGCAGTGATCATTCCACACAAGAAAAAGACGTATCAAGGTGATGGACCGAGAACAAAAGACTCCACAAAGAGTAATTCTTCACGGCGCAAGAAGTCTCGGGGTCAAGGCAATCGATAAATACTAAAAAGGAGACAAATTATGGCAAACGAGTACCCGTATCCAGAGTTTCTTGAGGAAACTATGTTTGCAGAGCAAGGAACTAAGGTTCTAATCACTGATCCAGCATCTGATGTTTACCTTGAACAAGCTAGAATGAAGAAACTAAAAGAAAAATACCCACAGTGGACAGATAGAAATCGATAATAGCTTATAAATAGGAGGGTTAGACCCTCCTTTTTTATTGCATGGACGAGTCCACCCTAAAATCGAACAGCATAAAACTAAAAAGGAAACAGAAAACGTTTGTTGATATCTCTTTAAGTTTTGAACCTAACCCAATAACCAAAGATTTGACTGTTTTGCTCAATGAAAGAGCAATTAACAACTCAATGAAGAACCTTATTATGATTGCACCTTCAGAAGTGACATTCAATCGTGATATAGGTTCCAATACTAGACATTATTTGTTCGATCTTATCGATCCGAGCACTGCAATGTTACTTGAAGATGAAATTAGGAGAACTATTCAGTTTGGTGAACCCAGAGCAAAGATAAAAACACTCAAAGTTGAAGCAAGAGAAGATCAAAATGAGTTTATGGTCTCTCTGTTTTATGAAATCATTGGGTATGATGAAGTCTTTTTCGTTGATTATATCTTGGCCCCTACAAGATAACCCAATAAATAAATCTAAAGAACGGTAGCTATGACGGCACCCATAAAATTAACGGAAGTTGATTTTGAGAATATAAAACAAAATCTTATTGATTACTTAAAGTCAACCAATCGGTTTACCGACTATGACTTTGCTGGATCTAACTTACAAGTTATTTTAAACTTGATTGCTTACCAGTCTCAGTTGAATGCTTATACAACAAACATGCTTGCTAATGAATCATTCTTAGCAAGTGCATCTCTACGTCAAAATGTTGTTGAGAACGCTAACATGTTGGGATACCTTCCAACATCAGCTCGTTCTGCAGTCGTTGAGTTCGATATGGAGTTCAGACTGAACCCAGAGAACTATCCAAATGGGTTCCCACAATACTTGGAAGTGTCACCAGGACCAGTGATGCTTGCTGGATCGGGAACTGAAAGTTTCACGTTTAATTATATTGACACTCAAGTTGCAGCGATTGTAAATTCTTCTGGTGTTTGTAGATTCTTAAACTCCAGGGCGTATGAGGGACTTAAACTCTTCGCTAACTTTGAAGTAGATAAGACAGACTTCTCTCAAAAGTTTGTTCTAAGTAACAGAGATATTGATACAACATCGATTAGGGTTGATGTTCAGGAAGACCCCTCAGAGCAGTCTGTGGTCTCCTACAAACAAGCAAACAACCTTGTGGAACTGACTCAGGAGTCAAGGGTTTATTGGGTCGAGGAGACTAAGGACGGGACCTATGAACTAACGTTTGGTGATGGATACTTTGGTAGAAGTTTAAACACGGGTGCCAAGATCAGTGTGAACTATTTGGTCACAAATGGTAACCTGGCAAATGGTGTCCAGGACATCAAGAATTACACATTCATCGGAAAGGTGTATGATGCTTATGGGACAAGAGTCACCGAACTTTCTTCAATATTGAGTTTGGAGATGACAAACTCAGGTGCTGAGATTGAGTCTGTTGCATCCATTAAGCATAGAGCACCTAAGAGTTACGGTACACAGAACAGGTGCGTAACCACTAATGACTATGAGTCAATTATTCGACAGATATTCCCAGCCGTTGATGATGTTTATGTGTACGGTGGAGAGACACTGGACATCCCACAGTATGGAAGAGTTTATATCTCAATCAAACCGACCACTGGAGATGCAATTTCCACGATAACCAAAAATTACATTAAGAAATCATTGGAACCTTACAGGGTTGCGTCACTTGACATGGCTTTTGTGGATCCAGACGTGTTGAATGTCGAGTTAGTTACAACTGTCTTCTATGATGAGTCGATTACTAACAAAGACTCTGGTACAATCGTCTCAGATGTGAAGAGTACATTAAACAGTTATAAAGAATCGAGTGTTGTGTCTAAGTTTGGTGGTACTGTTAGGTACTCAACCATCTTGGGGATCATTGATGACTCCGATAGGTCAATTACCAGGAACAATACACGGTTTAGGATGCGTAAAGACATCAAACCAGTCATCAACACAGATGCAACGTATGAAGTTTGTTACTTAAACGCTCTTGAGATCGATTGTAACAACCCAGTGGTGTCATCGACCGGTTTTAGAATGGAAGTTAATGATATATTTGACGAAAAAGTGTATTTCTTTGAAGATGACACTAATGGTAACATCAGAACGTACTTTTACACAGAAACCAATGAAAAGATTATCGCCAATAACTTCTTTGGCACTGTAAATTACGAAACTGGTGACATTCAACTGGGATATGACCAACCTATCAAGATTATCAATGTAACCACTGACAATGAGTTACTTGAGATTCGTGCTATTCCACGAGAACAGGATATTACAGCAAGAGAATCCACTTTCATCAATTTGGATGTTGCACAATCTTCAATTGGGGCAACCATTGACATAGGAATCGCTAAGAAATGAACTTTGACAAGATTGTAACACCATCATCACAGGTAGAAACCACTTTACCCCTGTTTATTGTTGAAAACTATGAAAGGTTTGTCCAGTTTATGGAATTTGCCCTCCAAAGTGAGGAGCGAATTGGATTTTCTGAAGACATACTTCAAAATTTACAAAGATACAGAGATTTCGATACTTATGCTAAACCAATAACGGAGTTTAGTTACCTTTCACAAAAATTTGACGAAGATACAAAGTCAACCACCTTAACTTACACTCCAGAGTTGTTAACTGGTGATGGTAACACCATTGACTCTGGATATAGTGAAGTTGAGTATAGAAAACCCAGGTTTTTAACTGCATCTTATGAAGATGAGAAGTTAGTTCTCTTTTCTGGTGATGGATTCCCAGAAGAGAACGGTGTTTTGATGATTGATGATGAAATCATCTTATATCGTTACAGAAAGGGTAATATTTTTTATAACTTACAGAGAGGTGCGTCTGGAACGTCACTTCTTGGAGATTTGTTGAACGAATCTGTCTATAAGAGGACAGAACCTGCAGATCACTGGCCTGGTACTAAAGTTTATAACTTAAGCGGACTGTTTATGTCCGCCATCCTTGATTCAATTCATAAAACTTTTGCAGGAGGGTTTGATGCCAAGAAAGTCTCGAAGTTGATCGACAGATCGACAGTTCTGGAGAACATGAGGGACTTCTTCCAGTCCAAAGGAACTAAGTTGGGCATCAAGGCCCTGTTTAAGATTCTGTATGCTGAAAACGATGTAGAAGTGTCCTATCCTGGTGATAGGATGATCATCCCCTCTCGTTCCACTTGGTATGAGGGACTAATTGTCAGAATGGTCCCTGTTCCGTTCAGTCTTATCAATCAAGAGTTCAGATACACCACTCCTGATAAGCTTATTGGGTCAGAGATGCAACTTAAGTCATTTAATGACAATGAAATCTATGGATCCATCATTGTTGACTATGCATCCCATTATTCGTTTGAAGATGAGACTCAATATGAGATTTATGTTGAAAAAGACAACGTAATTGGGTCATCTGTTGCAAATCCCAAAACAAATCTGACACGTGACTTATTCATGTTCGGAACAGATGATGATGGCCGTGATGTAACAACTGTAACTGTAGAAACGACTCTTGGGTTCCCTGACACCGGTCATATCGTCATTGGTGGAGAGGCAATCTTCTATGAGAGTAAAACTTTCAACCAGTTCTTGAATTGTAAGAGGGGTGCCATTGGATCTGACGCGCCATACCCTAGAGGCACTATGGTTATGGGTCCTTATTACTATGAGGGACATATTACGGATTCCGAAGGTGTAACTTTCCAAGCAAGGGGTTTTCCACTTGGTTTGGCTTCAGGAATCGATATTCATGACCCTGGACTTCTTCACGAAGTCAATGATCTCGTTATTCCAAATGGTCCTGGTCGAATTGACCCCAGAGAACCAATTATGGGATCTCTCATTGAGAATTATGATGACTTTCTTGCTGCACAAAGTGAAAGACTAAATTTTGTAAATTATGTCGGTAATTACACTTATGGAATCAGTGGAATTTATTTTGATGACAAATTTGTCTTTGCAACCTCTAGTAATTTGCCAACTGACGTTATTGGACCTTTCAGTGACGATGATATCGAAATTTTGGGAACAGAGAAGTATGAAGAGGTTTTGACAGACGATGATGAGATAACAATCGTCCTAGACAGTAAAAGATCCGACTTAACTGTTGGTCCTGAGCTGTTAGGCAAGAATCAGATCCACGTTATCCCTAGAAGGGAGTCAATTTTACCAAACGAACAGATTCTTACAAAAGGCACTGACGCAATCGGTTTATTTGTAGATGGCGTTCCTGCATTCAGTTGCAATGACCCAGATAAGGTATATCAAGGAAAAATCACTGTTTATAACATTATTAATGGTGGATCCGAGTATGAAGACCCAACACTGGTAATTAATGACGAAAAGGTCGATGAAATCATCACTTTGGACGAAGGCACTGTTGTAGCGATTGGAAACGAGACGGATACGAGTTTTACAGAGACACCTGAAGTTAGAATCAGTTCAGGTGAGTATGCAGACATATTATTTGGGTTTGACAGATTTGGTAGAATCAATAAAGCGAATTTGATTGGTGGTGGACGTTTCTATAACAATGTCCCAACAATTACTGCTGTTGACTCATCTGGACGTGGTAAAGGTGCAGTTTTCGCCTGTGAGATTGCAGATGGAGAAATTACATCAGTAACCATTGTTCATCCAGGAATTGACTACGATCCACTCACAACTAGCTGTGTGATCCAAACTAAAGGTCTCAATGCTAAAGTAGAGTGCGAAATCCAGTATTATCATTATGACAGACACTTCCAAATCAATAGTTTCCGTAATTGGTACTATGACAAGAATGGTGGTTTCGTATTTGAAGATAAAAACAATATTAGAACAAATTACGCTTATATCGTAAAACCGGACTTATTGGCCAACAGATTAGAAGAAGTTCCAGATGAACACTCACCATTACTTGGGTGGGCTTATGATGGCAACCCAATTTATGGATCTTATGGTTATGCCAATAAAGTTGATGATAGTGATGGTATTGTCCAGTACTTCAGTTCTTATGTGTTAGCTGATGACAGATCCAACATTATAGCTTCTGGAGGGACCTTTGACACAAGGGGTACCTTACCTCCTAGTGAGAGCGACTTTGAAATGGGAACCTTCATCGAGGATTACACCTATGACCCAGATTCAGCCATTTCCAAACTTCAACAAAGAAAGTACATTGATACTGAAGTTCCAGAAAGAATCAAGACTGATCCTAAAGGAACCGAGTATCTTGCATACTCAAGACTACCCGATAAAATCAACGGGGAATATCCAGGTCTGCTTGATGAGTTTAACTCCATAGTTACCAACACTCCAGAATTCCCTAAGGAGTTGTATCCAGGTGGTGTCCGTTGTTACTTTGTGACACTACTGGAAGATAAACCAGATTATCCATATATTATTGGTCCCACGTTTTATAACAGACCAATCTCTCAGAACTTGAAAATTAATCAGAATGAAACATTAGTTCCGATCAACACAGAGAACTATGATTATGAAAGTTCATATGATGAGACTCAGCTGGCATTTGACTATGATGATGTTGAGAGGTTCAGGAACCCTTATCTAACTCCCACTAAGGATGAGTTAGAGGTTGAGGTGGTTGACACCCTCAGTGGGGGTGTCTCGGCTGTGTACGTGGAGAGTGGACTTCCTGCTACCACTAAGGTTGGTGACATTACACTCTATGACAACTTTGACACTGGTGGTGCTGGTGCAGAGGCAAGGGTTTCTCACGTCAAAGGTGAGAATGTTCTGGAAGCCATTGGCAGAGACATCAAGACAATTCTTATCAGTCATATTCAAATAATTCATTTGAATAGTTGTGTGTTCCTCAATCCTGATGGAACAGAGTTAGAAGGTGACAGATCTCACGTGTTTGTTCGTGGGTCTCAAATTATCTCATCCACTTATGCAAAGGGTGTTGTATGGGATTTCGATGTGGAGACCAGTGATGTCACTGTTATTATCACATCTAAAAATCTTATTCAATATGAAGATACCTTTAGGGATAACAGAGGTGAGTTGATTTACATTCCAGACATCAACAATCCTGACGTAATGAGAAACTACAATATATCAACGGAGGACGCGTTGACACTGATGACAGAAGATGAGTTAAACGTTCTTAGGATCATGGCAAATGAGGGGTTTAGTTCACATAAACTAGGAACCATGGGTGTTGCCGGAACCCAAACGTTCTTTGGTGTTATTGAACCGGATATAGAACTGGAAGATCTAGTGGCAGGGGACTTGTGGTTCTCTACACAGTCAGGTAGACTGTACATTTGGTACATTGATGAAGATGATACTGCTCAGTGGGTGGTGACTCAACCCACAGGTACCATTCCTACTGAAGGTGCTCTTGACGTTGCAATTGGGTTGAATGACCCAGATTCCGATCGTGGGATACAAAAGAAACAAGATGAAAATATTGTTACAGTTACTAACTGGGCCCCGAGTGAAAGGAAAAATGGAAGCCCACTGCAATATGGTGACTTCTGGTGGTCTCCACTCACAGGCATTATGTACATGTGGTTCGGAGAACAATGGATTTGTACGGACCCTAACGGTATTGCACCTAATTCGCCGGTATACGATCCCTCGGAAGCTCCTAACTGGTACACTCCTGAGCGTACCCATCCTTGGAAGCATGACTATGAAACCAAGTTAGATGTCATCATAAAACTGACTGAACCTTACACTAAACCAGATGGTTCTAAACTGAAGGTTGGTAATCTTTGGTTCTCACCTGTGACAGGTAAGTTATACATTAGATACAAATCGAGAAGTCAAGAGCAGTGGGTTATGACCAACCCTCTGGGTATGATGCCTAACCAGTATGCAACCGATGTGTCAGATCCAGATATCGGTGGCGGTGGAGAACTCGTACCACCACTTAGACCAGGTCCTATCTTCCCTCCTGGTGATCTTGATGACGATTTACTACTTAAGTATTTGGGTCTCAATGCACTATGGTTTGAACACCTGAAGCACTTCTATCCTGAGGACATCATCAGATTCTTTAATGGAGCTCCTGGTACAAGTGCAAGAGAGGATGCAAAAATCGTAAGTATTGCTGAGTATGGAACACCAGCTGCAGCCGTAGTTAGACGTGGAGAACCTTACATCAGAGAGTTACTGGATGGGACACCAACATATAATAAGACTAGATCTTACTTTATCATTACCACTGATGAGTCTCACAAACAGAGGACTAATGATGAAGTGATCATTGAGAATGCCATCCAGCCTTATCTTAATGGGTCTCATGTAGTTATTGAAGCGGGGATGGTGACACCAGCAGAAGGATATGGTGTGGTTAAAGATGGTGAGGTTGTTGACGTTGTTATCACTAATCCAGGTGGTGGGTTCAAAGAGAACTTCTACATCTGGTTCTATGGTAATGGTGGTGTAGGTGGATATGCTTATGTTATTGTCAATCCTTTAGGTGGTCCTGCTGGTGGGCAAGTTAGACAGGTAAATGTCGAGTACGGTGGCATTCACTACAGAGGAGATAGTAAGATTATCTGGCCTGCGTATCTAACAACAAAACAGTTTGCCATTTTCACACCAACAACACTTGATCCTGAACCAAACATCAAGTATAGCACCAACTCTGAATACGCCCAGAACGAAGCAACTTATATGAGACTAACCTGTAGTGGTTACCAATATGAGGTGATGCCTGACATTGTTGGATTGTATAAGAAGTACATCGACAGAGCGGAAACTGAGATTGTAATGGAGGGAACTACCATTAAATCAGTTGATGTCATATTTGGTGGAGCAAGATATTCAGAACCCAAAGCCATCTTCATGGATAAGACAAACAATGGTTCTGGAGCAGAAGCCTTTGTGACTGTGGTTGACGGAGCGGTAACAGAAATCACTGTGACCAAGTCAGGGACAAATTACATTGAACCAGTCTTGATTTTGGTAGAGTCCAGAGGTAAGTTCATATCCTTAACAGAAGACATTGGTAGGTTGAGTGCCATGGAGGTGGTAAAACCCGGTAGAGCCATTTCTGCAGATAGGTCACTCAAACCTGAACTACTGCTTCTGACTAGAGTCATTCTCAAGTCTCCAAAGGGAGAGTGGAAACGGGGAACCACTGTGTATCAGGGATTGGATGATTACAACCTTGTCACTGCAGAGGTGTATGAATATGACACCAAAACACAAATTCTCACACTGACTGAAGTGCAAGGGAAGTTGAGACAAGAGATGTTGTATTCTGAAAATGGGTCTAGTGGACTGGTTGTGTTAGAAGGTCAGGCAGATGCAAGGATTGTTGTTGATGGAGTGTCTTCCCCAAGGGGAACTTTCCTTGATGACACTTCTAAGATAAGTGAGTCATACCCTGTTATTCAAGATTCTTACTTCTATCAGTGGTTCTCTTATGTTATTGGTTCTCCAATCGAGAAACAAATTTATGATTCTACTGTGGAGAGAATTATCCACCCTGCAGGATTTATTATGTTCTCTGATCTCAGAGTCAATGACATGTCAACTCAGACATTTAAGGTGTCAGATGTGGACTTCTTAATCACCCAATAAATACAAAAAAGTAGAGATAGAATGGCCACAATTAACTCTAACGACTCAAGAACAAGGAATGCACAAAATTTAATTGAGTCTTACAATGAAGCAAATGGGGATGCCAGCGCTTACTTGTTTATTGGTCGTCCTCAATCATGGGAGAATGACGCTGAGCCACCACAACCCTCTAACAATTTTAAGGAGTTGTACCAGGTTCATAACGATATGCTTTCCTTGAAGCGTATCAATGACACAGATGTCAAGATGATGATTCCCAGAGTCTCATGGACTTCTGGTGCAACGTTCGATATGTATCGTCACGATTACACATCGGAAACTCCATCTTTTTCAGGTGCTAATAATTTATTTGACGCAGTTTATTATGTCTTGAGTAGTAACAATTATGTCTATGTGTGTCTGAGTAATAATTACAATCGACCTTCTCTGGTAGAACCACAGAACATTTCCGATCAACCATTTTTCACTTCTGACGACTATCAATGGTTGAAACTCTATAAAGTAGACTCATCAACTCAAACAAATCACGCAACTAACAACTTGATACCTATAGTTCCAGAAGAAGTTGCTCAAACTGAGCCCGGTGCAGTTTATACAATTTTAATTGATGATGGTGGTTCAAGATACACAAACAACCCTGACGGGCCCATCGCAGATGTCCCAGATTACTACTGTAATATTGTTGGTGATGGAACTGGAGCAGTAGCCAAAGTAAAGATACGCAGTGGTGTGGTGACAGAGACAGAGGTAATCCGTCCTGGTTCAGGGTACACTTTTGCAAGCTTGGACTTTGTTCCTGGTCGAATTTACAAAGGATTGTCTCAGCTGGATGACCAAAGAAACGGTTTGAACCCATTGGGTGATGGAAGGTTTAGATCAACTGTAATCATTTCGCCACCAGGTGGATGGGGATACAACCGTGATCCACAAGAAGAGGAGAGTGTAAATGATGTTAAGACTGTTGAACAACTGTCGCGACAGCTTTCAGCAAGAACAGTCTGTGTGTTCTCTAACTTAAAAGACAACCTTACTGACTTCTTTACTGACACTCAGTTTAGACAAATCGGAATCCTAAAAGAAGTTCTTTACAGTGATTCTGTTTACAGTAACAGTGATACTCTGAGTGCAGTGTATGCAGTCAACACCACAAACGTTAGTGGACCTGAAGACTTTATCGTTGGTGAGACAGTTAAGCAAACTGCGGTTTATAATTATAAAGAGGAAGTGGCAACAGGACATGTGGTTGGGTGGGACTCAACAAATAATATTCTAAGAGTCATCTATAACGACACAACAACAAATGACAAAGGTCAGACTTTTAAACTTAAAGGGGATAAAGTAATTACAGGACTTACGTCTAATAAAATTGTCTCACCTAACTATGATAATTTCGATGACTTAGCTGGTCTGACATTCTTTAGGGGTTATTCTAACCCAGAAATTACAAAGTATTCTGGGTACATGACTTACCTCACCAACCTAAGTCCAATCACTAGAAATCCTCAACAGACTGAGAGAGTAAGCCTCACAATTACATTCTAAATAACAAAAAAGTAACAGTTAGATGCCAGCTAATCATAACTTGAACGTTCCTCCATACAATGATGATTGGGACGTCAAAAAGAATTTTTACAGGGTTATGTATAAGCCTGGATTTCCAATCCAGACTAGAGAACTAAACCAAGCACAGAGCATCAGTCAAAATCAGATTGAATCTCTGGCTAATAGTATTATGAAAGACGGGGACAATGTAGTTCCCGGTGAATTCTCTCTTGCCCTCCCAACATCTTACGTTAGGGTGTCTACCATTACTAATGGTTCTGATCCTGAAGAGTATGTTGGATTCAACCTGATGGGTGTGACCTCAGGTGTTAGAGCAAGGGTACTTCGTGCGTACCCTTCAACAGAAGATGACGATATCACTTTTTATGTTGAGTATGAAGACTCAGGTAATACAAACGAATATAAAACATTTTTAGAACAGGAGACTCTGGAAACAAACACTCCTGAGAATTACACAGCAAAAGTTGGCGTGAGTGGCATCAGCAAGCCAATTAGTTCAGGTCCGGTTGGAACTGGATCTCTTTTCACTGTTACAGAGGGTGTGTATTATGTTAATGGGTTCATGGTTAGGAATGACTCCCAAACCATTACTTTGGACAAGTATGGAGTAACCCCTAATTATGAGGTTGGTTTCTTTGTTCTTGAAGACTTTGTAACTTCTTCAGAAGACAACTCCTTACTTGATAACTCACAGGGATATTCCAACTTTGCTGCTCCAGGTGCAGACAGACTAAAGATTACTCTTAAGTTGGATAAGCTGGAGTTTGGATCTGTTGCTCCTGATTTCATTAATCTTGCCACCGTTAGAGATGGTAACCTTGAAGGAAAATCTGGTGGATCACCTAAGTGGGATTGGTTGTATGATGTTCTTGCAAAACGCACATTTGATGAGTCTGGTGATTACATTGTAACAGACTTTGCCATCAAACCGATGGAATATTATAATAATGATGAAGTGGATGGTGTCTATGATATGGACCCAGAAACTGGGTTTTATCCTCCAGTTCCTCGAACTGGAATGACAGAGGACATCTCATTTGAAGCGGCAGATTCATTATATGCAATTAGAGTTGATCCTGGTCTGGCATACGTTCAGGGTTATGAGTGTGGTTATAACAACCCAATTTATGTGTATGGAAATAAGTCAAGAAACCTAAACTTCATTAGTAACAAGTTTACTCAGATTACTGAAGGTTATAACTTAACAATTACTAACGTTCACGGTGTTCCGAGTTTCCAAAACATCTCACAGAATGCCACAATAACAGCGTTTGATCCTCTCAGACTCTATCGTAACTTCACTGATGGTTATGTTGGTCAGTCAAGAACTGACGAGGCCGACCCAGGTTCGAGACCATTGTATTATGGTAAAGAGCCACAGACGACCATTCACATTCTTGCAGATCGTGAAATCGGAGAACTTAATGGATTCCAAGGTCTCAATAACTACAACGTAATATACAACGATGGATCCAGTTGTGTGCTGAATGGGGTTGATGAAGCTGACTATGTTAGAGGACAACCCATTGGTGCTGGAACTATTCTGATTGCTAACGTAATTAGACCAAGACCATCTGGAGTGATGCACCCACGTTACATGGTGCCGAAGCAATACGTTGACCAGCAAGAAGGATTCTACGGTTATAACTCTACCCATAAACTAGGATTCTTATCTTCTGTGTACTTCACAGAATTGGCAGTTGTCGATCAAGATGAGGACACAGCGAAATACGACTGGGAAGTTGGAAGGCTAGTGTTTGGTTTGGAATCACAGTCCTTTGCAACAATCGAAGACGGGACCACCAAAGACTTCTTATTGGTGTCTAATGTCATTGGTAAGTTTAGAAATGGTGAAGGGATTGTTCAAATCCTTGCAGGGACCACGATTAGAAAGCAAGCAAGATTACTGAAGCCTAATGAGGTTACTGCTTTCCAGTTCTACACTGCAGGAAGTGGTACTGACTTGGGCTCAGAGACTGAGATTGAGGTCTCGTCCATTGGTGCTAAGGTGACACTGGAGAAAGATGTACACTTCGAGTATGACTCCGATACCAATTCTTTGGTTCCCACAAAGGAAGGTCGTAAGAGATTATATGCATTCCCATATCCAGAAGGTAACGTTTTAAACTCAAGGGTTAATTACAGTCTGGTCGCTAAGAACACAGGAGCAAAAGGTTACGCAATCGTTGCACCTGGTAAAATTACCAACACACTGAGTAAGACAAAATCGTTCTTCTCTAACCTGACAACCACTAACCTGGATAAGTTCTCAGCTGACATTTCAGTTCAGAATAACACTGACTCCGAAGTCTTTAACCTTGCTGACAAGTCTCTGTTCTCTGGTAAGTCTGGTGAGAACTTTATTACCTGTGACAACTTCTCTGGTGACCCTTCCGATCAACTAGTAGCAAATGATGTCATCACTTTTGTTGATGACAATGGTACTTCGGTTTCTAAACTTGTCCTCTTTGCAACTAAACCAGTTGGTTATGGTGAACAGAGAGCACAATCCATCATTTATTTTACTACTGGTTTGTCAACAAAGGTGACCGGTAAGACAGTTCAAAGAATTAGAGTCAAGAGTAAAGGAGCAGAAGATCAGGATCTTGTGTTCTCACTACCTCTTAAAACCATTGCATCACTTCAAAGTGATCCCATCACTACTCGAATCAACTACCGTGTTTACAGACAGTTTGTTGAGAGTGCAGTTGAAGGAGCAGAAAGTATAACACTTTCCACTGACAGAGACAACGAACGATTTATTACAGATCCGTCTAAGATCAACATCTCCATCATTAGAAACACTGGTGGTACTTCTGTCAACCCAGTTGGTCGAAGCATTACCGTTACAAATGTTGTTCTAGATCAGGACGATAACCGACAAGCACAGTTTGAACTGTCATCTCCACTTCCCACCAGTGCTGTCATTAAAGTGTTGGCACCAGTTCAAGTTATTGATGCAATTGCTAAGCAGAAACTTTACAAGAACGCAGTAATTGAAATTGAACCTAAGGAGGAGGGTAATCTTGCAGAACTTTCTAAGATTCCAGCGAATACTCTTATGTCTCTTGGAATGACAGATGTTCATAAAATCAATATGATCACAATGGTTGCCCCTCCTGGAGAACCTGGTGCCATTGACATCACACAGAATTACTTGTTAGATGATGGACAGAGAGACAACTATTATGACGTGTCTCGTATCTATTTGAAGCCAGGTAGACCACCAGCCACTGATACAGTATTTGTTGATTGTCAGTATTTCGAACACAGTGGTGATGGAGATTTCTTCTCTGTTGACTCTTACACCCATGACTTGGGAATCCCTTATGGTGAAATTCCTACATTTATTAGAGGACGGAACATTCCAACTCAATTGTCAGAAGAGGAAGGTGCAGTCATTCAGTTGAGAGATTCAATTGATTTCAGACCCATTGTTAACACTCTTGAGGAAACATCATCTAAGATTGCAACCATTGAAGACGGAGTTTCGTCCTTCAATTCTTCGAATTATTTGGATACCTCTAACAGAGGTAATGGTTTTGTACCTAGATTACCAATTCCGTTCTCACAGTTCCAGTGTGACCTTGAGTATTATCTCCCTCGTTATGATTCTCTCTTCCTTGAGAAGACCGGTCGTATGGTGCTGTTAGAAGGTAACTCGGCTGCGAGTCCACAACCGCCAAATGATATGACAATGGCGATTAGACTTTATAACCTGTACCTTCCAGCGTATACCTTCTCAGTTGATGACATCACAATTAAGAAGTTTAATTACAGACGTTACACAATGGCAGACATTGCTGCTATGGATCGTAAGATCAACAACGTTCAACAAATTGTCATGTTATCGATACTGGAGCAAAGCGCTCTTAATATGAGTGTCAGAGACGCTGTGACAGGTCTTGACAGGTTTAAGAATGGTATTGTCGTCGATGGCTTTGCAGGTCACGAGAAGGGTGATGTTGGCACTTTTAACTACCGTAACTCTGTTGACCCTACTAATTCACATCTCAGAGCTCCACACTTCACAGATCAAGTGTATTTGGAAGAGGAGAATCAAACTTATAATCAGAGGTTAGCGTCAAACTATCAATCCAACAATGGAATCATAACATGTCGTTATGAGCAAACTAGTTTTATACAGAACCCATTTGCCACTAGCACAATCAATCTCCAGCCATATACAGTCTTCACTTACAATGGTCAGTTAGACTTGTCACCTGAGATTGACACATTCCGTGACACAAACACACTTCCACAACTGGTTATTGAAGATAACACTGTGTTTGATGCTATGGTGAATCTGACTGATGAAATGAGACAGTCAGGAATGGGAACAGTTTGGGGAGACTGGGAAACCACTGGTGTCTCAACCACTTCTAGCACCAGAACAGAGGAAGACGGTAGAGCAACAATTAATATTACAGAGACTACAGAGTCTACTCGTCAGGCAAGAACACAGACAACAACTAACTTCAATGTCAACACATCCTCCATTACGAGGACTTCATATGGTGACAGGGTAACTGATATTCAGTTAGCAGAGACGATGAGATCCATTCCCGTCTTTTTTAGTGCATCTAAACTGAAACCAAACACAAGGTTCTATGCTTTCTTTGATGACATCGATGTAACCGAATGGATTTCAATCGATGAGATGGTCTCCAATTTCCCTGACGGACAAAAGAGATATGTACTTCCTGCTAACAGAAACAGGAAAGGATTTGGTCAATCATTAGTAACTGACTCTCGCGGTAACCTCCAAGGTGTGTTCATTATTCCTAATGGAAGGCCACCTGAACCCGGTTCAGTCTTCAATGGAAGAATGGGTAGCATTAATTATAAGAAAGATGGTCCCACTCGTTCATTTAAAACCGGTCAGCGTATTCTGAGATTTAGTAGTAGTCCTACTAATACAAAGAATGTTGATGAACTGGAAGGTTACGCAGAGAAGGCATTTGTTTCCAGTGGTGTCATTCAAGACAAAACAGAAACCATTGTTTCCACCAGAATCCCTGACATTCAGAGCAGGACATTCCAAAGTGATTTCCAATCTAGAACTCTTACCTCCACAGGCATTTCTGATGTTGATGTCAGTGTCAGAGAACCAGAAGTTATTGTTAGAGAAGTTATTATTAGAGAGCCTGTCGTAGTACCAGAACCAGCTGAGCCAGTGTTTAATCGTGATCGGTGGTTGGCTGGTACCATTGATGACACAAACTGGAGATTGGATCCAGTCGCTCAGACATTTATGGTCGACAAAACCAATCCAGATGGTATCTTTGTAACTGAACTTCATGCTTACTTTAAGACCAAGGATGTTTTGCATGGTTGTGAAGCTTATCTCTTGACAACAGAAGGTGCGGTTCCAACAACAACCATCATTCCTCACTCACATGTGACTAAAAACTCTGACACTCTTTTGAGAGTCAAGGTTGTACTTCCATCAGGTGTTGACAACTCTGTTTTGAAAGCAGGTTTCCAAATTGATGGTGAAACTTCTGGAGCAACTGGGGTCATCAAGTCGAATGTAACGTTTGAATCGACAGCATCCAATCCAGGAAGAAACGTTAATAACCATGTGTATAATGTACTCCTTAGTAACTACAAAGGTGAGTTTGTTGCAAACGAAACTCTGACTTCACCTAACTTGAAAGGGATCAAGTCAACTGTAACAATGAGTATTGTTGGGGACGAAGTGGAACTAACCCGTGTTGATTTGACTAACTTGGGTTCGAAGTACACTCAAGAGGGAACAAGAGTAGAGTTCAACGAACCAGAACTTCCTGGTGGTGTAACTGCAACTGGTGTTGTTAAGGTGGCACCAATTGTTGATCCGGGTGTTGACCCATCTGTTTATGTTCCTGGCCATGACGGACAGGTTTATGAAATTAGAATTACTAACCCTGGAAGTGGATACACCAGAGTACCACAAGTCACCATTGTTGGTGATGGTGGAAATTGTGAGGCGATTTGTAAAGTCAAGGACTCCACTCCTGCAGTGGATATGGGTGTTGCAGTTTCTGATGACGCGACTGCCCCAACAATCTTCAGATTCAAGGCACCTGTTTATCTTATGGGTAATGGAACTGAATATGCATTCGTTCTTAAGTCAGCAAACTCACTTGAGTACACAACCTTTACTTCTAAGTTAGGTGAGACGGAATTGGGTGAGAACAGACGAGTCACACAACAACCCACTATGGGAACTCTGTTTAAATCTCAGAATGGAAGACTGTGGACTGAAGACCAAACACAAGACATCAAATTCGATTTGATGAGAGCAGTATTCTATCCTAACGTTGCAGCTAACATCATTCTTCAAAACGCACCATTGGATGATAAAGATTTAGAAATCGATTGTATCGAAACCAGTTCTTTGGAAGTGGATCTGACTTCTCGTACTTTTGGACTGAACCCTCGTGTTCTAAGAGTTTATCAATATAACCATGGATTCTCCACTGGTGACTATGTGAAGATGGATGGTGTTAGTGGAACTGGCGGTGGTGATACACTGGCAGGGATTCCAATCGAAGAACTGAATACCTTACACACAGTGGTGGATGTGGACATGCACATGTTCACAATCATTGTTACCTCACCGGCCACATTGACATTAAAGGGTGGTGGGTCCAATATTAGTTGTTCCTTCAGCAGACCTTATGAAGTGTTCAACATGTACACTGGTGTAATGGCATTTGGTTCCTCACTAATTGGAGTTACAAACAGAGCCACACAGACTGTGGGACTTTCGGCCATACACATCAAAGATGGCAAAGAAGTCAAGTATAACCAGGACAATAACTATGTGTTAACTGACGCAACACCTGTTCGTATGATGGAATCCCATTATTATAACGAACCAATGCAGGTAGCAAACTACTTAAACGAGTGTCAGTACAATGATGGGATTCACATGAGAGGAGAGAAGTCAATTGAGACAATCGTTAGAATGTCAACCGTCAACTCTAAAGTTTCTCCTGTGTTCGATGTCCAAAGATCGAACATGGTCATTGTTCGTAACCTAATTGATTACCCCAAACCAAACACTGCTTCACTAGGAGGAACATCCAAGGTTCTAACCTTTAAGGATGGATCCACTCACAGTGTAGGGGAAACCATTACTATTGGAAGTAAGTCATTCACCATCAAACAGGTTAATGGTCAAGGAACTTCGGCAATGATTTACACTGAACCCCATGATGTGGTTCTGAGTACTGACGCTTGGGATGTTACAAATAGAGATTCCAGAGAGTTCACACCTGAAACTGAGATCACTGGAAGTGTGTTCGCGAAGTGGACATCTAAACTGTTCGTCTTTGAGAACATGTGTGATGGAATTGAACTTAAACTGACATCTGTGTTCTACACACCTGACAGCATTAGAGTTTATTACAGACCCCGTAACATTGGATTTGATTCTGACATCACTTCAATTCCCTGGATTCCGTTTAATGAGAACCAGATTCTTCCTGACGAACAGAGAAGAATCACTGATGATAACCGCATCATCTATCCTGGTGATGAAGAGTACGTTCAGACACTTCCTCTGTATCCAACACCTGGACTACCAAACTCGGTGGATCTAATCAAACCTCGATCTACTGACAGTGTGGATCCCAATATCATCAAATCGAATGAGTGGCAGTCACTCACATGGAGCGCACAAGATTTGGCTAAGTTTGACGCAATTGCAATCAAGATTGTTATGGTATCAAACAACCCAGCTCTTTCACCACTCATTGATGATATGCAAGTGGTGGTGTCAGAATAAATAACCATATGAAAGCTAAAGTTGAGGGGCACACCAATATCTTCAAGGACACCAGTACTGGTGTAATTGATTGTGTTGATGACACCGAAAGGGCCCGGTATAGAATTGCTAGAAACCAAGCCCAATCCAACATCGATAATCAACAAGAGATTAAGAGGTTGGGTAATGAACTTGCAGAAATTAAAGCGTTACTCCATCAAATTGTGAATAATAATGGCACTTAATTTTCCCCCAAATCCTGAAGACAAGTCAATTTATATTGATCCTTCGTCTGGGTTAAAATATATCTTTAATGGTTCAGTTGGTGGTTGGGAAACTGCCATTCAACCACCAGTTATTACTAACACAGATGAGGAACCATCGATTGAACTCGAAGGATTCCTCTGGTGGAATCATCCTGACAGGATGCTGTATGTTTATAAAGGTGGGGACTGGATTCCCATCATGCGTGCTGGTGGATCTGGATACCTAGGTGTTCCTGTGGTGTGTGATTGTGTGCCACCAGAGTATGCAAGAGAAGGATGGTTATGGTGGGATACTAGAGGCGGTAACTTATATGTTTATTACTGTGACGAACCAGATTATGAAGTAGAGGGTGCAACAGGGTCTTGTCAATGGGTTGTTGTTGTAAATGGCAATGACTCTGGTAAAGGTGATGCACTTGCAATCGTTTCTGACGAACCACCACAAGTGCCACAAGATGGTCAGATGTGGTATAACAATGGAACAGATGTTCTTTATGTCTGGGATGCCGCAGACCCAGGTCAGTGGAAGCAAGCAGTTCCTGGTTACGGTGGTGGAGACGATGGAGGTGCACCGTCTTTAATTACCACACAGCAACCTCTTCGTTCACAGACTAATAGTAGTAACGTAACAAATATTTCGATCGACCAAGCAACTACAGCAAAAACTGGTGTTGTTAGGTTTGCCAAGACAGGTGATGAAGATGCAAATGATGTAGCCGTCACACCTAACTTCCTGAAAAATAACCAAGACATTGTTCCTGACGCAACTGACACTCGTAAGGGTATCGTTAGATTGGCAAGTGATCTTCAGGATACAGATGGTGTTGTGACGGCTGGTGTTCTGAAAGAGAACGCATCCAATGAAGGATTCTCTAATCCTGTTGGGACAATCCTGATGTATGCTTCCAACTCCGCCCCTGAAGGGTACTTGATATGTAATGGTGATACTCTTAACATTGATGCCAGTGGTAATGGAATGGTTCAAGGAGTCAATGGAAACTTTCAAAAACTTTATGATCTTCTAGGTACTTCCTACAGTAATAACTCAGAAGTCAGATTACCAGATATGAAAGGTAACTTACCCAAGGGATATAACACTGGTAACTTCGGTCAATATGAAGCGATTCAAGTTGACTCTGGTTCACAACTGACAATCGGTAGCATCTCAATGGTCTACTGTATAAAATACTAATAAATATTAAAAAGGGTAATACTATGACTATGAAGTGTGGTCACAATGAAATTAATTTTCCCAGTGTTGACGGCAGTGACACTGGTCTGATTTGGACAGATCCAATTGCAGAAGTTGACTATATCTGGGATGGTATTAAATGGGACGTATATAAGGATCTTGACGATGAACAGAACTATTGGGTTCGTAATGTTGCATCTCAGAGACTGACCCCGAGAGATCCTGATGACAGTATTAGGACATCTGGGTATGAGTTTATGTGGTTAAAAAACCTTAGGGAAGCCCCCAAACCCCCAAGATAATGTCTTCTACTTTCGGTGTCAACATTCAATTAACTGCTGGTTCTGACTTCGGTCAGGAGTTTTATCTTGCTAACCCAGACAAGACACCAATGGACATAACTGGGTGTAAGTTTAGTGCTTACTTTACTAAGTATCCAGGTGCAATTGATGCAACTTGTACTGAACTACCAGAACATATCCACTACCAGGTGACACCATTCAACACCAGTGTTGTGAATGGAGTGGGTGGTGTTTACTCACTAAGTTTACCCAAAGAGGATAGTAAACACTTCCAACAAGGTAAGTATGTTTACGCTGTGAATATGACTGATGTGAATGGAAATATGCAACAGGTCCTAAATGGGTTGTTGTTTATTGACTTTGGTGTTTATCCTTGTGACTGCTGATGTTCATTAAAAATAAATACAAATAAAGGTAAACCCATGTCTGAATGCTTACAAGATATTCTTATCAGCGAACTACCTAGAGTAGATGAGTTCTCCTATGATGACCTCCTAGTCTTAGATGTAAAAAAGGTAGGACAAGAACTCTTTGAGACACACGCTATCACGTGGGGTCACCTTTCTGGCGTCTACCCTCCTGGTAGTGGTGGTGGCGGCGGAGGCGATGGTGGTGATGAGATTAATAATGAGATCATCCTGAGGGGAATTGTAAAATTCATTGATGGTACAGAGTTAAGGCCGTCAATAACCTTTATTAAGGATGACAATACAGGATTCTACAGACCTAGAGACAATACCATTGGTGTTACCACTGGTGGTACTCGCTGTATGGTGTGGAGTGAGCAGAGAGTAGGTATTGGTACTGACTACCCAGAGGAGATGCTTCATCTTCAAGAGGGTAATCTTGTTATCAGACTGGGCGATAATGATAATGACTTATACCTTGGTTCCTCTACCAGAACCCTTGGTGGAGACCCCTCAGTTCAATCTGTTGGGACTGCACCATTGACATTCCATGTCAATAGGTCTGAGTGGTTACGAATCAACCAGTATGGAGCTTGGGGACTGAGATATGGTATCCTGATTGACTTCGGTAAGAAGGACATGCTTCTGACCTCACAAGGTCCAGAAGAAAGTGTAATGTGGAGAAGAGCAGAAGAAGTTATTGACTTGAATCAAATCCTTGAGGATATTGATAACAATATGATTGGTAAGGGTGATTTTGACATTTACTCTGGTGGCCACCAAAAGTTCGAAGGACCGAGCATTGCTCAGGATCAAACTGACTTTGTAATGTTACCCACTGGTATCGATGTTGATACTCTTTTGGGTGGTACAAACCAACCGATTGTCGACCCAGACACAGGTGAACCCATTCTGGATAGTGATTGTATTGAGAGACCCAATGCAAACGCCTTCAATGACACAGGTTGGTATGTTGAGGTTGATAGAACTGTCGTAAGAACAGATGGATATCAGATAATTAGTAACACTAAATTGTTTGATGGACGAGTAGAAATCGCCAACCGAGGTAATTTGGTTGTTTACAAAAATGGTAATATAGATTTCCACAGAATAAACTGGCTACCCAGGAAATAAATAACTAAAAAAGGCGTTATGGCTTACGACGATATCAAGATATCAGAATTACCAGACATTATTACTATTGATAATGACGATTCTCTTATTATCAATGATGCAACTAATGATCTGACATATAAAGTCGATTGGAGGGACCTAAAAAACTCCATCGGCACGATTTCTAATGGTATCATTTTCCCACTTGGCGATATCGATCAACCAAGTGTCGCGATTGGTGACTACTCTTCTGGAATCTATGCCCAAGATTATGGGCGGTTCAGTGTCGTAACACACTCGAAGAGTAGGATTGACATTAATCAGGCGGGTACTACAAAGCTTTTTAATGGTCATCTGGTAGTTGGTAATATTGATAGGGCGTGTTTCTGGAGAATGGACGTCTATAACACGTCAACTTTCCATTGTTTAACTAAATTTGAAGGCGGAATTTTAATTCCAGGTCTTATTATAGATGATGACGGGATGATAATTGAGGGGAACCTCATTGTCAAAGGAGATGTTGAGTTAGGTAGTAGTTGTGATGATACAATCAAGTTAAATGGTGAAGTTATCGCCAAATGTAACATTGATTTGAAGGGTAACATTGATGTTGGTGGAAATATTACAGGTAAGGGCGACCTAATTATTGAAGGCAACAGTACAATTGGTACTAACTGTGATAATACTTTAGATATAAATTCCACGACAACTATAAACTGTGATACCACCATCAAAGGTGACCTAACAATCGAAGGTGACTTCGTTCTCGACACTCTAAAAGGTGAAATTAACCTTGGAAATAAAGATGCAGAGTGTAGTGACGTTCAAGTTAACATAAATGGTGACGCAAACGTCAAGTGCGACTTAAATGTGAAGGGAGATTCCCTTTTAGAAGGTAATTTAGAAATAAAAGGTGACCTTACAGCTGATGGTGACATCGTTCTTGGTTCTGGTGGTTGTGATGAAGGTTCTGTAATCATCGATGCACCAACAACTATCAATTGTGACCTGGACATCGACGGTAACCTACACGTAAATGGTAATGGACCACATGAAATTGGTAAACCAAATGGTGACATAGGGTACGTTCCTTGTAATGGTCAGGAAGATTGCCCTCCAGGGACTCTCTGTTATGGTGGATTCTGTTATCCTATCTGTGATGTAATGAATCCAGCAAGTTGCCCAGATGGAACTTGCGTGGTTGTCAATGTTAATGGTTTAGATTACGAGATTTGTGTTCCTGACAACTCTGACATAGACTGTAGTAATGCACCAGACATTAACTTGAATGGTAATGTCAATGTAGCTTGCGATCTTACTGTAGGTGGGGATACGACCCTTAACGGTGATTTACAAGTAGATGGTGGATTGACAGTTGGTAGGCCTGGTGCTGATTGTGATGAGTCACCAGTTTCAATTAATGGTGATACAGAAATTGAATGTGACCTGGATGTAAAGGGTGACACACACTTAAACAACCTGATTATCGACGGCAACCTTATTATCAACCCCAACGGGGGTAACACAGACTGTGAATTAGATTCAGATTGTGCCGATGGTTGGGAATGTGTTGGTGGTACATGTGTTCAAAAAAAATGTGACGACGCACACCCCTGTCCAGCTGGATCCATTTGTGTTGATGGTAAGTGTTATCAAGACTGTTCCTCAGAGAACTGTCCTCCTGGATTTGTCTGTACTCAAGTCAACTTGGATGGACTGGGTAATGTTGTAGACATCTGTGTTCCAGACCCATCAGTCGATTGTGATGACGCTCCTACCATTGAGATTAATGGTCACCTCGATGTTAGTTGTGATCTAAACATTGGTGGTAACATTTACTATCCAGGAGGAAGTCTCGGAGAAGGTGACATTACACTTGGGACTGGTTGTGATGGTAATGTTAATATCAACGCACAATTAAACGCTTTATGTGACGCCAACGTTGATGGTGACCTGAGAGTTTTAGGTAATGCTGAATTCGGTGGAACCTGTGCAGGTAATTATGTTCAGATTAACTCCAGACTGGATGTTGATTGTGACACTGTTATTGGTGGAAACCTGGTTGTCGACAATGACATCGAAGTAAGAGATGGAGACATCACTGTTAATGGTGGTGGATTCATTGGTGATGGTTCAAAGATTTTCAACTTGAACATTCCAGACTCAATGAGATTCAAAGGGTCTTATGATGTAACATCTCCTCCACCTGCATTCGCAGCCGTTGGTGACTTCTGGATGAATGATAATGGTGATGGCATTACAATATCTGCCGAGTCACACGAAGGGTGGGGTTACACTGAAAACTTAACGAATGGGTCAGTACCCGGACCTAATGGCCGAATCATGGTGTTGTTGAATCAGCACATGATTTACACTGTTGATGGCACCTGGATTCTTGGTTCCATCATGGATAACAGTGGTTATGTGAGTATCAACACTCTACAGACCATTACCGGTAATAAGATTTTTGATGGTGGTCCTAATCATTACACAAACCTTTACAATCCTGTAACAAATATTGGTACTACTTGTACTGATTTGTTAAATGTAAATGCGGAAACGAAGTTCTTATGTGGTTTGACTATTGGAGACCCAGCTAATCCTTGTACTACTGGGGATTTCGATGTTCACAGTCCAACAAACATCTATTGTGATTTTACTGTAGAGGGAAACATAAGTCTCGGTAAAGCTTGTACTGACAATATAGTCATCACAGCCACTACACTTATTAACTGTCCAACAACAGTTGCGAACACATTCACAGTCAGTGGCAACCACGCAACCACACTTGGTGGAACACTTACAGTTGCAGATGGTAAGGCTACAACGTTAGGCGGCACTTTACAGGTCAAAAAAGCGACAACCTTAAAATCAACCTGCGATATCACTGGAAACACGTCTATTGGTGGAAATCATATTAAGTTGAATGCTAGTGGTAATAGTGCATTCGCTGCTAAAGCAACGTCAGCTAAGACAGTTGCTAGTGATGCTGATAACATTCTAATTACTAAGAGTTGGGTAAAGGATGGTCAGATTAACTTCAACGCTGGAAATGGCCTGAGTGAGTCTGGAACAAACGCCACATCCAACCAGTCAGCTAACACGACCAAAACCTTCACTGTCAAGGCCGCTAATGACTCCATCATTGTTGATGGCAATGGAATTGCTGTTGACTGGGATAAGAATACAGTTCCTGGATTGTGGGAGGAGATAGGAACTAATGATATTCGGCCAACTGGTCCCGGTAAAAATGCTGTACCTAATGGTGCCTGTGATTTAGGAACACCAACTAACGCTTGGCAAAACGTTTACACTGGTGACCTTAACCTGTCTAACATGGATCATGAAGTTGGTAACGATGTTGATGGAACCAAAGGTATGTGGTCAATTCAAGAGGGTAAAGACGAGTTGTATGTTATCAATCGACTGACTGGTAAGAAATATAAAATGAACCTTACCCCTGTTGAATAAATAATAATAAAAAATGCCAGGTCCCCTTCTCACAATAGCAAGTGTTGGTGTGACTCCAACTCCCTCCAACGTTTTCATTGTTAAAGAAACAGAACCAGAATATCGTGATAACGGTGGAGACCTCCAAGAAGGGGATCGATGGTTCCACAAATCGAGTCGAGTAGAGTCGGTTTATGTTGATGGGCATTGGCTGGCCTTCACTTCATCCCTTCCTAAATAATCAAAACCATTGGTTCAATGACAAATAATAAGAACTTTTTTAGTGACGAGTTAGATGATCTTTTTGAAGAAGTATCTCTAGAAGAAGCTGCTCAGTTGGCCGGTGGTGAGATCAAACCTACTCAAGAAGAGTACGAAAAAGAGTTAATCGATAAACTAAACAATAACGAACTTCTGTCTGAAGAGATCGTAGAATTGATTCATGAACATTTGGATGAGGGAGGAGACCTCGATCCACGTATTGCGAATTTTATACGGGAACAAATTGAACAAACTAAGGCAACGACGAAAGAAACGATTGAAGAACCTGTAGATCATCAAGAGTCAAAGGAAGGACAGGAAGATCAGGTATCGGAGCAATCCAGTTTTGTTGAAATAAGGGATGATTATATCACTGCACTGGGACAACATATGTCCAGTGCAATTAAGAAGACACACGGACAACCTGGTGTAAATGCACCTCCAAGTGAATACCAACTCTCAGAAAGAATCGACCATCTGAATAGTCAGATGTCTATCCTTCGTAATGTTGTTACGGAGTCCTCTGGTCGTAATATGGTCTCTGGTATTGGCCAGGGTGGTGATGGTCAGACTCCTGGTTCTGGTGAAGTTCGTCTCCAGAAAATGGATGACGTTGAGATGGGTGAGATCGAACCCGGTCAAACCTTATGTTGGGACCCAGATCTAAACAATGGGACTGGTGGGTTCTATCCTTGTGATCCAGGAACTGGTGGTGGCGGAAGCAATCTTCAACCCCCGGTCAGTGGTACTAATTGGAACAAAGACGCGACTTCTGGCACAAGAACCTTCAAAAGTTGTGTACAATTTGACGAACCGTGTCGATTATATTGGGGTGAAGAGGACGATTTCAAAAACGAAGTAGTCGGAACAACATATACAGACGTTGATGTTTACTCGATTGAGTTTGTTACGTCAATTAAATATGATGTCATCGGAGACGGTACATATAACAGTACAGAGTGGATTGCCACTTGTAGAGATGAGTATAACAACTTAATTACTTCAGAACCTGCAAGTGGAATTTCAAGTCCTAATGGTGGACCAAAAGGTTTTTATGCTCTAACCACCGCTGGTAATAAGATTCCAACTTGTGATGGAACTGGTGGTCAGTGTCTTGAGGATGCAAGTGTATATGAGTGTAATACTCTAGATCCCACGAGTCCAGAAGGACAAGTTTGGTGGGGTACTGAATCACAGGCTCTAGACAGAGTCAATGGACACGACGGCGCGCTGTTGATTCCCAATACTGAGAACATCAATATTGTTAAAATCCTCAAAGCAACCACTTGTGAGGAAACACTTCTGGGTGACGGAACTGGTGAATACAATATTGTAGCCTCCAAAAAGGACGGCACTCTTGTTGCCTTCCAACACGTACAACTTCTACCTATCGATTCACTGAACCCTTTGGGTTTCTTTATTGGTAGTGCAACTGAAGAAGTTATTTGTGACGGCACGGTAGAAGAACAGGATCAAGTTGAAGGATTCCTTCCTATCTGTGAAGATCCAGATCCAGATTGTAACACTTGTCTGGAGACTGATCCGTCTGACACTGGTTACGCTCCTCTGTATTTTGGTACAGGTTTTACTGCAAACAGTGTTGCGGTTAAGGATGACAGTGACGCACTGGTCAATCCAGTTGAGAAGATCATCTATACTTATAGTGATGACTATGTTGATAATGGTGACGGAACATACACAGGTGTATGGAAAGCAATTGTCAAGCTTCGTGGTGTAACCCTCCCAGTCGAATATTCTGTTGAGAACGAGACCAGTGGTCCTAACGGCACCAGAGGTTTCTTCATCAACCTTGATGATAACCTTACCACTGACCCAGACCTTGGTCTGACAGGTGACCCCGCTAAGTGTCTGAACCCCCTTGATGGTGGAGACGAGATCTCAGACGGAGAGTACAAGGAAGGTATCGTTCACTCCTGTTCTGAGACCGATGCGGTGTCTCCTCTGTTGTTTGGTAACCCTCTCGAACCCTCCAACGCAAAGGACACGGGCAAGACTGGTACCAAAGTTATTAAAGTATTCTCTCTGAACTACAGAGAAGAGGCAGACAACTCATCTTATGAGGCAGACTGGTATGTTCTGTATGTTGATGAAAACGGAGCCCTTGCAGCACACGTTGAGAACGTAACTGGTGGCACTCCAGTTCCTCCAACTGATGGTTTCTATCTGGATACCACCAACTCAAATTGTATTGAAGACCCTGACGAAGACCTTGGAGAAAGAATTCGATTTGGTTATTCTCCTGGTTGTACTGCTATCGTAGATGAGAACGTAAACGTTCCTGTGTACTGGGGTCTTGGAGTTGACATCAATAATGACACAAACACTGGCGAGACTGCAAATAAGATCGTTGCGATTGTTAGTCTTGATGCTGGTAAGGATCACGATGGTACCTGGAACGCGATATGTCTCAAGGTTGATGGTTCTGTAATCGTTACCACCTATCCTACTGACGGAACTACAGAAAGATCACCTTTCAATGGTTTCTATCTGGATATCAATGGTCAGGTTTGTAAGGATGACGAAGAGATTCCTGGTGGCGGTGAAGGACCAACTCTCTACCCTGTCCCAGAAGGTCCTGACACCTGTACATTGACCACTAAGGGTACAGAACTCCACTGGGCATCGGCAGACGGCACAGCACCTATCGTCGCACAAACAGACGGCACCGATGTTACTGATGCAATTGAAATTGTCAAGAGAGTATTCATTGGTTATGACCAGTATGGAGATTGTGGTGAGTTTGTTTGTCTGTACAGGAAAGACGATGGTACAGGCAATCCTGGAACGGAAACTTTTATTACTGACCCCGTAAGTGGTTGTTACCCTGACCAATATTTCACTCTTGATCTGACTCCTGCTGATGTCACTTGTACAGATCCTGATCCTGGTGAGATCATTGAAGGTGACAGAGAGATCGACTACGGTAAATTTACCGGTTGTAGAGAAACCTCACAACCCTCCGACTTGTTCTGGGGTCAACCTGGTGACAATTCCTCAGCAATTGCTTCTGACGCTATTAAAATCTTAGAGATTGTCAGTTTCAATTCCAACTCGGAAGGTTATGGAGATTGGATCTGTCTGTATGTTGAAAAGGTAGCAGGCACCTCAAGTGTCAAATCTATATCTGTCTTTGGTCAATCACCTCCTGACGGTTTCTATCTGGACAGTCAGTTCTGCATCAACGACACTCCACCTATTCAAAGACCTGCTGTCAGTCTGGGTTACATTGCTGGTTGTCCCAAGATCATTGACTCGGGAACTGGTGAGGTTCAAGAATCCGATTTGATGTGGGATGACGGAGACGGTACTGTCATCGATACTGGAAACGATGTCAAGATTCTTCTTCTGACTTTCTCTTACGAAAAAGTTCTTCCAGGTGTAGACACTAATTGGTATTCACTTAGTGTTGGCATAGACGACAAAGTGGTGGTACATGGACCCCAAGGTCCTTCTGAATCCCCGCCAGCTGGTTATCTTGTACAATCACAAGGTGGATCCAATGACATCTGTGCTTATGATGAGAATAACATTCCTCAACCTGGTGCAGAAGAGGGACCCTTCGAACTGATTCCAACTGGTTGTAGTCAAACTTCAGGTGAAACTAAACTGAAGTGGGGCACCCAAGAAGATGGAATGAATGGTCTTGGTGATGATGTAGAGAACGACAGTGGGCCTATCTACGCAACTCACATAGACAGAACATTTGTAACCAACAGGTTTGAGAATGGATATGGTGACTACTATTGTGTATACAGAAACACGGATGGTGATACTGGGGTACAACAGATTGTCAAACGATTTGATCAGACACCAGTAAATTCTATTGATCACGGTTTCTTCCTTGATCTTGACGGTGTTTCTTGTATTCTTGGTCCAGATGCATCTCACGATCCTGTTCAGGGACTGATTCACGATTGTCGCGAAGTCTCTGGTATCGGTGATCTGCACTGGGGAGATGCTAATGAATTTAATTCTGGTGGAAATGTCGACACTGATCTAAACATCAGTGGTGTTAAGTTAATCAGAAATGTTACCAGTAACGACTCTGACAATCAGGGATATGGTAACTGGACGATCAACTATGAATTGACTGATGGCACACAGGGTGCGATAAAGGTTTATGGTAGAAGTGGAATCTATGGTCCAGAAGGAGCATTCCTTGTACCTGATGCTGATAGTTTCTGTGTCACTTCCGGAGATGGGAGAGTCACAACTAGAGAAGTTATCCTGGTTAACGCCCAGTCATCAATAAACGCATCTCGTAGTCTTGAACTTGGTACTGGTGAGGTTGCTCATCAGGAAGAGGCCAACGCAATTTACGCAAGGTCGATCACGAAACTGAATGTCATCAAACCTAATGTCTACATGACAGAGGTTCAGGCAACAGAAGACGAGGATGTAGCAGCACTTCAACTTCTTCTCCCTCTGAGAGCAGTAAGGGATCCCAATTTTGTTGGTGATGAAGATGCACGCGAAGACAAATTCGTCACAGCACCATATGATGGTGACCTGTGGGTTGTCATGGATGACGATGGCGATAAGAACAGAAGCAAAATGTTCGTCTGGAAGTCAGAGGGAACTTTAGACTCCGATGGATACGAACAACCACAACTCGGTGTATGGATTCCAATCGCTGGCGCTGGTGGCGGTGGTGCTAACACCACAGATGAAGTTATCCTTATCAACACGGTAAGACTGGCTGAGTTCTACATCGATCAAGGATTTGACCCAGACCTCACTACAGTTGAAGAGTTCCTTGAAAAGTTCCCACTTTCTACACAGGAAGACGCGAACCTTCTGAACATTGAGTTGTTGAAGGAAATCAACAAACGGAAACCCACTATCCACGTAGTTGTTGATATTCACGCTGTCAAGGGTTATCGTCCTATGGTGGGCGACCTCTGGGTCAACCCACTGAATTACAAAATGTATGTTTGTAATTTCAACAAGGACAGAGCAGAGAGTCTTCCTGGAGCAGCAGAACCCCGTTGGTATCACTGGATTGAAGTCGGTGGTGGCGGCGGTGGCGAAGGTGGTGGAAACAACATCTTCCTCCAACCCATCGCACCTTCCATAGCGAACAGAGCTGACCTCTGGATTGATGAGAACACTTATTATGTGTATGTGTGGAATGGAGCTGTGTGGGTTGCTTTGACTGGTGACTTGAGTGCCATTACTAAGGAATTCAAGGTTCACATGAGCCCTGACGCTCCTGAGGATCCTGAAGTGGGTAAACTTTGGTTTGATACTGAGATGTCAGAGATGAGAATCTACTATGACAACAAAGCAGCTGGTGCTTCCAAGGTTTGGGTGTCAGTGTTTAACCCTGGTGTTGATAGGACAAAGATTCCTCAAGAGACCAGAGTTCAAGAACTCGAAAGTCAACTCTTTGAAGTGACTAAAAGGTTACAAATCCTGGAGTCATCAAGGAACACCATCACCTTTGATCCCAACGAAGAACCTTCTGGCAATAACCCATATCAATAATAAATAATAAAAAAGGTTAGTTACATGGCACAACAACAACCAGGGTATGAATATTTTCCAGCCGTTGGAGTAGAAGATCTAGAGCCACATATCCATGAAACCACTGGGGATGAGTACATATATTATGCGGAGAAACACAGTTGGAGAGTTCTAAACGCAGCGAAGAATAAAATTTTCACTGGTCCTAACTCACCTGACACTCCACTTCTTTCTGGTAATGTTGCTGGATATGTGCCTACTGCTGGTGACCTGTGGTGGGATACAGAACACATGGAACTAAGGGTTTGGAACCAACCAGACCCAGAGGATCCGTTGGATCAGGTACCAACACCTGGTCGTTGGATTTCATCAACTAACCCACACATGTCTGCACTATCCCCAAACAAGAATTTGGTGATTGGTAAACTGACGATTGTTGACGGTGCTTCAGAAACTCTAACCAATGGAATCATTTATGAAGGGTTCGATTATGACTACGAGGTAACTAGAACAGATTCTAATGCACCAGAATCGTCTGTTGCTTATGAGTGGAAAGCCAATCCATCAGAAATCGATGGTAACCCAGTCATAATTACTCACCCCACGTCAATGAAGACTAGGATTACTGTTCCTGATCTAAGAAGAGATAATAACGGAAATCCTATACAAGAAAGTATTAGAATTACTTGCTATGTCAGAGCAACTAAGGATGTAGAAAAGTTTTTAGAACCACAAAAGAATATCAGCACTGGTATCATGGCCATCAGGCCAGTTCCTGCTGCAGCAGAACCTATTACTGGTAATGTGACAGTTGAATATAAAACCGGCGGAGAGATTTTCGGAAATGGTGGTATCGATCCGATCTACAAAGTGTATGAATTTGATACTGAGGGTAAGATCCAGTTCGATACTTATGATAATACTTCAAACGGGTTCCCACCAGGATCTCTGACATACGGAGTTTGGAGTGTACTGGAGGCTTACTCGAATGAAACAACAGAGATAAAATTCAAATTTGTAGAGGAAGCAGACTTTAACTCAAACCCACTATGTTTCTGGGAAGATCAAGAAAGAACGATTAAGTGGGGAAGAACAGCTGATACAGGGGCAGACCTGGGTGTCGATCCACCAGAGAGAACCCACTCGATTCTCGTTGACGAGAACTTCAGAGGCAATGTTTACTTCAGCAAGAAACCTGTGGGTGCAGATCCAGGGATGGCAGGACACATTATTTGGGGATTCACTCCCGATCCAACTGGTGATATCGGAACGGTTAGTATTACCGGAGATCTTGAACCTGGCAAAAACATTGTAACTCCTTACACAGTAACATACAGTGGGAACCTTCCTCCTGATACAGAGGACCTCAGTATCACTTTGTCAACGACAGATCCAGACGCTACCATTGATCAGGACTTGCTTAATGTAAAATTTTCTACTGTTGGTTCTCATCAAATTACAGCTACAGTAAGATCCGTTTATGCATCCGACAGTCCCAGAATGGCCACTATTCAGGTCATGGTTGGAGAAGGATTGGATTCGATTGGTAATGTAACCATTGAGGGTAGTGACACCACCGTTGTTGGAATCCCTGAAGTTTATAATACTTTCATAGATGGTGATGTTCAAAATTATAATATCGTTTATACAACAACAGATACAAGTGCCACAGTAACAGCTAACAGTATTATTTTTGGTAGTGTGGGTAACTTCGATGTAAGCACAGTTGTAACAGCAGAGGATGTAATTGAACCCGGTCCTGTTACAGCCACTATGTCTGTTGATGTCAAGAGTGGCGTCACTTCTGTGATTACTACAGACAGAGATCCAGCCTTTACAGATAGACAACAAAGTTTCCTTATAAAGCCTTCGATTGATATTGAAGATGCCACTTACACTTGGAAGACCACAAGATCCGATGGTGGAACGGTTTGGGAAGCAAAACCTGATGAATGTGTCACAGGTGGTACATCAGGGAGAGAAACAGGTGAGGAACTTGTGGATGGGGATGTTGATGGAGATTCTTTCGTAAGACTCAATTCCACTAGTCAGGGTGCCAGCGGTGGATTGTTTATCACCTATCCCAAGAGTGTCAACCCAGTTAAAATTGGTTTGATTGTATCTTGCCTTGATATTAATGGCAACAATAGTGACGAGGAATCTGTTAATGTCACGATTCAATCTTTGAATGTTGATAGTACCCCAGGAAATAGTTACACTACAACTATCAAGACATCCACCCCTTATGAAACGGTGTTGGATCTGTCACTGGTCAATCAAGAAATTTATGGAATGAGAGTTCAGACAACAACTTCCGGACACAAACTTGCAGTTCACGGATACACTATCAATGATGCCGTGATCACTTCATTTATTAATGACGATATTGTTAATTCTGGTGACACAGCTGCAATCACAATGTACAGGTTTGATGAAGAGAGAGTTGTACAATGTACTGTTGATGGCACGGCTGGTCGTACTGTGGGCAGACTTGCACTTGACGTTATTAATCCACCAACACCAACAATTGGTGTGACGAGATTCCAAATACCACCAAAACAGGTGGTACCAAACACTGATTATGTTTACAAATTCACCAACAATGCCACTATTCCTGTGGCGTACACGGCAACGTTCATGGTAACAGAAGGTGACCTGGTAGGTGCTGAACAAGAAGTAATTGATAAAATGGTAGATTTCGATTTATCAGATATCACTAATAATAATATTGGAATGAAGATCAACTTTATGATTGACAATGACTCATACCACTCCAGTACTTTTGGTGGTACGTTGAGGTTGATTATCGACGATGCAAGAGATGAAAATGACATCTTTGAAGATGAGGGAGGGAAACTTGATCCTCAGTTTGCTGATGTGTCCAACATTAAAGTCAATAGTGGAGTGTTCTTTACGACAACATCTAGTGTTCCCTCAGATGAAAGTCCTGCCGCAGACACTGATTTTTATCAGGGATATGGTATCGGTGCAACAAACATTGATCCATTCGGTGTAATCATAATGGGTTCAAGAACAAGTAGTGGTTTAACGGCAGTTGATGAAAACGGCAATCCATTCTATCCTGTGAGTGTTGAAGCTGATGCACCTGATACTTACTCGGCCATATTCAACCTACCGGCTGGCACTTATGTGTTCGAAAGTACAGTGACTTACAACTTTGCTGGGGAACCAGATACTAACTATTCCTCAGTCTATAAGCACGTTCGCACTGTAGTCTAATAAATACAAAAAAGGATATCTATGGCAAGCACAGACGTTTTCCCAATTCCTAGTCCTATCCATAAGGAAAGATGGACCAACCCTATGACGGGTGCTCCATATTATTATGATGCCGGTAAAAATTCGTGGATTTTCGAAGCCCTTATACCCGGTGATACAATTGGCAGACCACCCTTTGATCCTGCTGATGGTAACATTTGGGTTGATAGAGAAACCCAGTACCTGGTTTATGTTTACAATGAGGGTCAGTCATTCTTGACTCCAGATCCTGGTTGGGTGTCATTGACTACACTCAAGAGACCATATGACTACATGGTTGTTGAGATTGAGACTGATGATTCTAAACTCACACCTGTTGAACCCCTCAATTTTGTAAATTATTTTAGTACTGGATACATGTACTTCAATAGTCAGGACATGGATCTCAAGGTATGGTTGGGTGAAGTTGATGAGTTTGATAGACCTTTGGGAGAAGGTGAGTGGGTTTCTATTACTCAACACTCCATTGTTGGGCACGATGTCATGAAGACACCAGGCACGATTGCACTTATGGAGCAACGAGTCGTTGATCTTACGAATGAAATTAACGCACTGGCAAATGAGATCATTACTTTGACCGGTGTCCCACTGACTGTTCAACCAACAGTTGCACCTGCTACCAGTGAAGCGTTTGCTCTACAGGGATATTATCCACTTTATTCAACAGCCACCGCCGCGATTAGTAATTCAGAAGACGGAACATACCACACACACAAGATTAACGATGTGACCTACTTTATGCCTAATGGTCTTGTCATGGGTGTAACTCAGTTCCATGGTAATTATGGAACACAAAGTAATGATACCACAGACAGTTCGGATGATTCGACATCAGGATACAACAGTGGATCTTCCAGTTCCTCAGGATCCTCTAGTGGTTCCTCTGGTTCCAGTGGATATGGTTACTGAACTTATAAATACCATTAAAGAAGTATAACAATGACATCAAGTTATTCTGAGCTCAGAGGTAACGCCACCTTATCGTCAAATCCTCCTGAAAATCCAGAAGCGGGTTGGTTGTGGATCGATACAGCCACAATGAGGATGTTTGTTTATGATCCTAACAACCTTCAGGATCCAGACAAACCAGTTTGGGTTGGAATAACCAGCTCCCAAAACACGGGATCTATTGTATATGTTGGTGATAGACAACCCAATTTGTCTGACATTTACGAGAACATTGATCAGGTGTATCCTGATGTAAATGACCAGACACTGGATCCACTGCCAGGCACATTGTGGTTTGATACAGCTAATAAGGTTCTTAAAATTTGGTTTGTGGATGGAGCTAAAAATGGATCTTGGATCGGAATCACCACATCACACTTCCTTAGTGAAGCTGTGAACGCAAGAGTGACAACTCTTAACAGTAATGTTGCAGACCTGGAAAACACTCTTGCTGCACTTAAAGAACAACTGGACAACATCCAAAATCCCTGAGGTAAATAAATGACAATCCAGTTTCCCGAAAACCCACAAAACGGCGATACATTCCAGCCAAAACCCAACCCGAATAATCTCGTCTTCGAATTTGATGACGGCACTAATTCATGGACGATTGTAGGTCCCGATAACATTGCCACGATTGATTATGTAGATGATCAATTAAGTGATAGTACATCAGATGTAGTAAGGAATTACCACCTTCACACGAGTGTAAACTCGGTATCGATTACTGCAAATTATCAGTACTACTACAGTGACACGAATACGGGGAACCCATACGATTCTGAGGGTGACATCAATCAAGACACACATTGTGACTTCATTTTTTCTAGTGGAGTAGAGGGTGGAGTCCAGATTGACAACCTTTCAGTTGAAGAAGCTGTTGCGATTGAGATTGAAGACTGGCATAAGTGTATGGAAGCCCATATGGGCGCTGGACAATTTAAAGCTGTTGGTGTTGACTACAACGGATATACTCTTTCATACAAGTTTAAAAATATTAAGGGATTCAACTTCCACTTAAAAGATAAAGAAAATAACGATGTTAGTTGGATTGAAGAGGCTAATATTGGTGATGTAATTGAGGTAAACTACGAGACTGGTTCAGCTGGTAGTCCCAAATATGCCATCTACAAGATTCTAGCAATCTATGAATTACAGAATTTTGCGACTCCGTCTTATGGAGTCTCTGTCGACTTCATGGAGAGTGCAACTCCAGATGAGGCCTTTGCTAGTAACCCGACAAATACTTACTACGAGTTTAGAAATTATCTACAACCACTGAACTCTGGTGGTGGTAAACTTTCAGGTGACTTGAAGATTGTTTCAGACTCCACGGAAGCACTCAGTGTCTGGAGAAATGAAGACACTATCACCCAAGAAAACCCACACAACCTGTTGTTCAAGGTTGACACCACTAACAACAAACTACTGAGTTCAAAACAATACGATAGAGCACTTAGAAACGACACACATCTAGATGACGAACTTCTGGTAACACTTAATCACTTCAACACCAGACTTGGTTTCCCAACAGATTACAGCACTGGTGATAATGGGCCATTTGTGAAGAGATCCGGCGATACAATGACTGGAACCCTTACTCTTGAGAGGGGGGTGACCAATGGTAGTGGTGCGAAAACATTTATTATTAAGGGCAAGAATACTTCAGGCACTGAGGAAAAAATGTTCTATGCTTTCAAAGATATCTCAGGGGATTCAGTAAGATATGTAGGGGTTATAAAAGATATCAATGACATTGTGAACAAGAAATTTGTTGACACATCGATCTCCAATCTTTCAAAAGAAATCGAAGGTAAAAACTATCTTAAAAAAAATAGTTCAGCTGATAGCAACAAGATGACGAGCTCCTTGAATTTTGGTAGTCAGAAGGGTATCAATTTGAGCTGTGGCGACAGTGCAAACAACTCGGATGCGGCGAGTGTGGGCTATGTCAAAGCCAGGATGTCAGGTAAAATTCATAATGGAGTGTTAAAAGATGAGGGTCAGTTGTATACAACCGGTGGATGTTTATACTTTAACACTTATAAATAGTATTTTTTATTATGGCAAAAGAATCTAAACCACAAAAACTTTTTACCGCTTTAATTGGAGCCAACAAAAAGGCCTTCGTAGCTGGTGATATTGGGGGGCCCAATGGCCACGGCGACGACGCCAACGCACAGAGAGTGTACCCTTGGTGGGACCCTGGGGAATGGAATTTTTATGTCAATGGTGGCAAGGCGGGTACTGACCAAAAAATGCCTGGTGGTCATGAATATTACATAACCGATCGCCATGGATCGGAGGATAACGCTCGTATAGGGTTTGATCATAAATGGGATATTTTCAGCGTTAATTCTAGCGATAGATCAAACCTTCAGGCCAATGGTGGCAAGTCTGGTCGGAGGCAGGTAAAAGGTGGATATAATTTCTCCTTTAATAACCATATAAATAAGTCTCATAAAGGATACAGTAACGGGTTTGCTTATTATGCGACCACAAAAGAACAGAAACCTCTGGGTGGGTCACCCATGCCCGTTGTTGGGATAATTTTTAATGTGTGGGCTGATGGCAATGGAATTTGGGCCGACGACGCAAATAAAAACGGCGTGTGGGGGAACAAGTCATCAACTAGACTTGGAGAGGCGGGTCAAGTCGAGTCGGTGGACCACCAGATAAACAAAATACACCTTGTGTATCACGATCTTGAGACAGGTAATGTTTTTAGTAAATTAATTCTACCTGAGGGCAACAACTCCGGTGACTTCCAGTTCTGTAATAGATCCTATAGCAAGGGTGAAGACCCTATTCATCGATATATAGAAAAAGAGAATGCGTGTTCATTTGCGAAGTCAATTAAAGTTAGGGCATGGCACACGGATGAATTGCCTCCAAAAAGTGTATTTGTCGGGTTCACCGTTCACGTTTTTGTGGGTATTCAATCTGATGTGAACAAGGTAAAGTCGTTTTTTATTGGTGGGATGATACCCATTCTTAAAGGTGATTTGGAGATCATGAGATCTGCCAATTCGAATAGTTTTTCTGGTGCATGCAATATTTGGCAACCACGAATTGATAGTCAGGCAGATGCAGAAGACAGATTCGACCCGAACACAGGTCAAAAACTGTTGATACATGATGATCTAAAACAAAACAACTATGCGGATAGTTTGTTTACAGATAACTATAGAAAATCCATTGAAAAGTACAGTGCAGATTTTAAATACCCTGGTTGACATATAGATCTTTAACATAGACTGCTAAATACTTACAGTAAATTAGATGTGAAATGTCAATTATTACATTTCCTTTAGATCCTTCTAATGGGCAGCATTTTGTAACTGAAAATAGACTTTGGGTTTACAGCGAAAATAAGGACATTTGGGAACTTTGGGGTAACCTTCAATATGTCCCAGTTCCAGGTGAACCAGGTGAACCAGGTGATCCCGGCCAATCGGGGGATCCCGGTGGTCAGGGTGCCAGAGGAACTCAGGGAAAAACCGGAGACACTGGTGGTGATGGATTACAAGGCGAAGAGGGTCCTCCCGGTACAGGTATCACACTGGTTGGTACCGTAGATACGGAAGCGGACCTTTATAAAGATATTACACCCATCTCTGAGAATGGAGATGTGTGGATCGTTGCAGAACCAGATGACGGCAAGCAACCATACTTTGGTTTTGTTTATAACAATGAAAATGTCTCAAGCAATGCAGACCCTGAGGAGTACTGGAACGAAGTAGGACCTATTAGAGGTCCTGTTGGACCTGATGGTTCAAAGGGAGAGCAAGGTGATGCAGGTCTAAATGGTAAGGACGGAGCACCAGGTCCACCGGGACTAAACGGAGCACATGGTGGAGCATTCTGTCACACCGTTGCAGTTCCCCCTACGAGAGGGCCCCAAGGAAAACTTTACCTTTATACCCCAGACAATTCCATTTACGTGACACTCTAATCAATGACATATTCAAGTCCTGGATCATCTAATAATAGTCAAGATAATCAAGAACAACCAGTTGATAATACACAAGAACAAGAAGTAGTATCAAGTGAACTGGATAATATTGACCTAAAGGTTGACCCATATGGTGGGTTGTCAAGGGGATATGCTGACGAAGGTGTGTCTCCTATGACCACTTCTCCTGATGGTTGGACTGCGAATATTGATTATTTTTATGGTTGTAGATCAGTAAGTGAGGAAAGAGATGAACAAGTAGAAATTATTCTGGAAGGATTGGGTCGCGACCCTGAAGAAGCTGTATATAGGCTTCCTTGTAAGATCGCCGAGATTGGTGGCGTTGACGACGAGATGTTCTCTATCAGAGAAGTAGCTAGTTCCATAGGAACAGAAGAAGAGGCAAGCATGTTTCCTCCAGGTTTTAACACTGGGGGACTGTTCCCATATCTAGATTTGGTTATTGAGCATGGTTTTGCAAATGTTAGTAAACCCGATCCTTTCCAAAACGGTGTTCCCACTTACGATCCAGCGAATGTCAATTTAGACGAAGAGGGAGACCCCTCTCCACAGTTCAGATTGTGTGAGTGTATTAACTATGCATATGCAAGAGGGTGGGACTATGTTGATTATGAAACACAAGACCCATTCAGAGGACAACTGGAGAAGAGCAGACTTGTAAAGACTGCTCCTTTTGGTCCACCACAATCAAGAAACAACGAAGTTAATAATGTCGGTAGACATCAAATGCAGTCCGAGAGAGGATTTGCATGGTTTAAACAGAAGCCCAGGAAGTTCATTTATATCCATCCAAACGCAGAGGCATTTGATGTCATCCTTGGTAAGGATGCATGGCAATCTGGTCCATCCCAATGTGACATCACAAATGATGATGCATATTGGGGTTGTGGAATTGGCACATCACTTGGTGGCAAAAACGCTACAAATGAAGCATATCCATTCCATCTTAAGTATACCACCAAAACTAGTGGTAAGGTCATGCTGTTCAGTTGTGGTCACTCCTTCAATGATAAAGATGTTGGTGGTGTAGAAGGTCAGGAGTATGGTGTTTGTGGTGTATCTGGTTGGATGGTAGCAAGACCAGACACCTGTCTCGGTGGAGTAGGTCAAGAATATTATGCCAACATTGGACTGAAATATGTCTATGCTGCATACAGATTTGATAGTAGTTTAAAAGAAATTTTAAATCTGATTGCGATTCTCGCGGAACTGCAAGCAAATGCGGAGGAAGCAGAAGATGCAATCAATGGTGATGGTGGTGGAGATACAAGGACTGGCCTTGAGGGGAATAGTAAGAGTTTCGCCACTCAAAACTGGGCTGTAAGGGGAGCAAATTCTGGTGTGTGGGAACGGGCGAAAGAAATTTCTTTCGATGTGAATGATGATGCACATATGACCGCACTTCAGGCACTACTTGAAGTGATGACATATTCGCTCCCTGAGAATGAAGGCAAAAACGACAAAGATATTAAATGGAATTTGGACGGAGAATACTTACTAAGACACTTTGATAAGCACGGGTCATTGACTCTGTATGATGTGTATAACTACGCATTCCCTCGTCAAACTATCCCAGAAAGAGCTATGGAGCTCTTACAATTTGAATTCGATATTGATGAGTATGTCGAACAATCAACTGATTATAACGATGACGGGACAAGACCTTACCTGGACGAACTTGAAGAAAAATATAATAAGTTTGCATTCTTAGGTTGGGCTTTCAGTCAAAAGGGTGCAGACGGAGTGGCAATTTCTGATGTAGAGGATGACCTCCTGGTTACTTGGGAATCAGGAATGAGTTTCAAGTATAGTGAATTTGTAGACTACTTTGCCGGTGGTTGGTTCGATGCCTGTACAAGGTGTGGTGGTAGTGTTGTTGCAAACACCAAGGTGACAGCTGATAACTCTACCGTTTACGTTGATGAATACAGGTGTGTGAAAACAATTAGTGTTGCCGAACCTGAGGAAGGTGCAGACTTGGGCGAAGAGGAACAAGTCGATCTGATGACATACACAATGCCTGAGGGTTTGATTTCTCATGTCGGTGGTATAATCACTGACGAAGAAATCTTTACTCATTTTGAGGTGGATGTCAATGAAATTACCAGTCCTTTCACCAATCCAAACTCCGAATCAAGAGTAAGTCCCGCTTCTACAAGAGGTCTTGGTAATAAGTATCTTTCCACTGACCACGAAGCCGCCCAAATGACTGATTGGGATATTGAAGATGCCGATTATAGTGTTAATATTTACCCAGCGATATTTTCTGACGGACAACCTAGGTGGTCTGATTACGAAGGTGTGGCGGAAACTACACAGGCCTTCAGAATGAAGAGGAAGGCCACTGACGAAGACGGCAAAGAGATAATTATTAACGAAATGCAGAGAGTATATAACTGGTGGAACTCTGCAGATGATCATGAATTTGGTGTGACTATCTGGTGTGGTAAGGATAAAAATAGTCTTGCAAGTAAAGATTGGGAATTGGCATATGTGATGAAGGGTGCCAGTAAAGGTGGTAACACTGGAACAATTGATCCACAACAATTGTTGGATAGAAAGAAAAACCCAGATATTCAAGTTGGTAGACCTGCAAGAGGTATTGACAGATACAGGGAATACAAGTACTTTAGGGTAACAGCCTTCAGTAATAGAAGAGTAATTGGTAAGGATGAGAATGGAAAAAATATATACGCTGGTGAAAAAATTGATATCGACAACTGGCCAAAGGGAGGCAAGAAATCTAGAGTCAAGATTTGGCCAAACACCACTGGTCTAAAACCCACTGATGGTGAGATGCAACCCATTGGGGAAGGTCCTGCATACTGGGCATCAAGTGTCTACACAGGTGGATTTGACAACAATGAATTTGAATCTGACTGGGCCAATTTTGGACCAAGTTTAAATGAGTGGGAGTATTGGAAGAAACCCATCAATGCAATAAGTGTTGTTGGTGGTAAGACTTATGAATTTAAGAGAGTAACTTCTGGTGGAGTTACAAGCAAGAACACTGCTCCTGACCTCAACATTACTTGGGGTGTGAGTGAAAGATTCCCCGAGTTGATTTACAGAGAAGAAGTCGAAGATGAGAATGGAGATACTTATTATGATGATGAAGAGTTTTTTGATGATGTAGAATTCGATAGAGCAGTCCTGACAAGGGACATGAGCAATGAATGTAAGGTATACGCTACAGCACCTTCCAATGCTGACTGGGTCTGTTTTGGAGCCCACAACACTGAAAGAGAAATGATGGAGTGGGCTCCAAAGGGCGAACTTTGGGCGACGGTGAGTAAGGTTCCAGAAGATAAAGTCAACACGAGATTGATTTCTGGTCCTATGTATTGGGCTGACACATCAAATAAGAACTTCCTACCACCGTTTGGTAATGGTAGATGGAAAGAAAGTCTTAACACATTTGAGGGTCATAACACAGCAATACAAATTGAAATTGGTAAGACATATAAAATTTCACGATTGCAACCACCTCTTAACACACCATACAATGTAAGTATTATTCAAATCCTTGACGAGAAGGGACTTCGCCCCCGAATGAATATGAGTTGGGAGCAAAATACAAATCAAAATGCAAACAAAAATCTGTGGAAAAATTGGTATAAAGTAGAGGAAGAACATCTAACTCTTCAAACGAACCATGTCACCTTTGTGGCTGAGAGTGAGTGGATTGTTTTCGGTGCATATTTAACTGAGAGACGACTAGATGACTGGAGCACAGATGGTGAGCCAGCAATCTTTGGTCTTGAAGAAGTGGTACCTATTGAAGGTCCTGACTACTGGGCCGCTGCACCTATCAACCTAATCAATAACCAACTGATTGGATATCCCGATTTTACTGAAACCCATTGGGACACTCCACTTAATCCAATTAAAGATTTTGAAAATCAATTTGGTCGTAGAGAGACGTTTGAGAGTGGTTCCGTTTACGATATCACGATTCCTGAACAGATCAGTGGCAAGAAGATGTCGTTTGTTTGGGGTACCCAATCTGCCTCACTGGATCCAAAACCTGATCTAGAACTGTTCCCCACTCTTTTCTCTGACTCACAATCCACTGGTTTCTATCCGTTCGCTTATTATAAGAGGGCGAGATATGATGATGGAAACTTTGCAGAGATTCTACCACATAATGAATCTGAAGGAGCACTTACCTACCGTGTTAGATGTCATGGTGACTATTTGTTCTTCGGTTCTCACGACTTCAGACTCGGTTATGAAAGAACACTTGAGAACTGGGAAACAGGTGGTGAACCATATGATGTAGTTATCAGAAGGATCGAAGGTGTATCATCACCAAAGGGTCCTGTGTATTGGGCTAAAGAGAAACCTGATATCAAAGACGACAATTTTGGTCCCGTTCAGGATGGTGACATTCATTGGGATAGTTACTGGTGGTTCAGTCCCTTTAACAGGCACAGGATGGAGGATCACCTTGATGAAAACATCACACTCTTGAACTCCATCGAGAACCCTGAGTTTGAGCAGATCAAACCCCAAAAACAGGAAGATCAGAACGAGTACTTCCTGTACTGGGACGCCGACACCATGAAGGATGAACCGAGGAAGGTTTATTCAATTTACGCTTATATGGTCAATAAGCCATTGAACAGATCGTTTTTGATTGACGCTCACCAAGGAGTTAATGATGCTGCAGGTAAACTGGTGCGTCTGCATTATGTTCCCGAAGGTGATGTAAACCCAGTTCCTTTGGTACTTGATTCTGATCTCCATACTGTGAGCATGGACGATCTCAAGAAATTTGACCAAGTGTTCCAACCTGGTGATCCAGATTACATAAGTGGAAGTGTCGACCCGTTCGCCAATGTGAAACCGGGTGGACTTGGAGGTGAGACCACACTTGCTAATAAGTGTGTAACTGAGAATTATAATGTTCTACACATTACCAGAGAGATCAAAGAAGAAAACGGTTTCAGTGAAGACGCCGAAGTGTCATTTGTGTTCGGTGCTTATGAGACCCCTGAGGTGGGTGCCACGGAGGACACCTGGTCTCCTGATGGCGAACCAGATAGTATGCATGTCCTGAGGATCAACCGTCCTATGGGTTGTGTGTATTATGGTGATGTCATTGGTGGAACACCTAATAACGATCTTGCACAGGAAAACACATACATTGACTTCATTGATAATAGTGATGAAAGTCCCTGGGAGAAAGCATTCGTCGATTCTAGATTCGATCCAGGTATCATTTGGGAATTTGAAGACAACGAAGGTAAGAGAAAAACCAATTCAAAAGCAACCAGAGAAGATAGAGATCAATATCTGACCATGGCCGACGGCAGGGACTGGAGAAGATTTAGAAAAGGAATGACCTATAGGATTAGGTTGAATAGAGGTGCCTGGTGTCATTTGACTCCCATCTCAGCTGACGAGGAAATGCTCGATTGGGGTGAGTCTGATAACATTAACTCTAACAACCAAAATAAAGACAGCCTGTTGGAACAGCACACAACAGTTTTCAGAGATGAAACGATCAAGTTGTACGCTCCTAACAAAAATAATGAGAGTTCGGAAGAACAACTTGAAAGAGAAGTAGAAATCACTATGGACAGAGATTATCTGTTCTTCAGTGGTCACAGCTTCGATACTCAAAGGTCACAAAAGTATCAACAACCCACTGACATCACCTGTTGGTCTGAGAAAGGACAAGCTGCCTTGGTGACTGTTGTCTATATTGCCAACAATGTTAAGGGTCCTGTGTATTACGCTGGTGACAAGTCAGTCACTTGGGCATACGAGTACAGCCTTCCAGAGGGTGGAACTGGATACAACGCCCCTGAGGACGGTACAGGGACCACTGCTAACACACCACAAGATCCATCTGATTATGGTATCATCGACTTCATGAATCCACACTGGAGAAACTCTCCCTGGAATGTGTGGAAGCCAGACATCAAACTTGAAAAAAATAAGTGTTACGAAGTTTCTATCATCGACTTTGACTTGGTCAATCCTGATGATACCGTGGTAGGACCAGGTGGCAAAAAACCAATATGGCAAGATAAATTCTCCATGTGGTTCTTGCATAAGCTTGTTAACCCTGAAATTAAAGACATTAACAGGGCGTTCTATCTTGAACCAAGTAATACTATCCCCGATGAGAATGGTAACTACCCAGCTCCAGGTGATCCTGACTTCTTAGAACCAGAGTACATTATTCTTGATGGTAACTCACAAAATACAGGTAGATGGTCTGCAATGTTCAGATGCATCACTGAGAATGTCGTCTTCGGTGTTCACAGAGATGCTGGTAGTTATGTTTCGCATCAGGGTCAGCCAGAGAATAGTGACGGCACAACGCCTGATGTTGGCAAAGTTGAAGACTTTAACAAAGCTGGTGTCCCTGGTTACTTCTGGATTAGAGAAGTACCAGACCCCGATGCCGAAACACCCACCGGTGTGGCATACTGGGCCCAGAGCAACAATCAAAAAGAAATTGAGTGGGGTAATAACCACTGGGAACAACCACTGAACACAGTGGCTCCTGGTAGAATTGCACAGGGTAAGTGGTATAAGATTACTGCAGAACCCGATATGGATAGAAACAACATCTATCGCATCTGGTGGTCTAATGATGATACTGGTAGGGATGGTAAGCACATGGGCAACACCTATGTGCCCACAAGGTATGGTAAGAATGAGAAATATCCAGATGAACCATTCGAAGTAATTAAATTTGATAGGGAAGTTATTGTATATGCCGAAGGACAACATATGTTCTTTGCAGCATACAATACAACGAGAGACAGGATTGAAAATTGGGATCCAGATGGTGAGCCAGCACCTGTCAAGGTGGTAGAAGTAGACCCACCACTTGATTTCATCCAGGGTTCTGTCTATTACATTGATAAAGATCGTGTAGATATTTGGGATGGACTGCCAGATTTCCAAGATGAACATTGGGCAAAGATTAACACCTATCAGGAAATTACTCACCGTTTCCCAACAGGTCCAAATGACAATGATATTGGTAAGTTGACTAAATTCTTCTTGAAGGATGACTATGTTTACAGATTCCATAAGGTTACTCCATACGGAAAACTAGACAGTGCAACCGATTGGCAGTACAACTCAGCTAAACTCTATGATTGTACTCTCTGGGGTGTCAATGATAGAAAGGGTATTCAGGCCGGTCCAGAAAACAACATGAGGCACGATAAGATCGTTGAAGTCCCTGCATCACAAAATATTATCGATCTTAAGAAAGTAGAGCACAACTATTACATGTGGGGTGCTCTAGCAGAGAACAAGGAACTTAAAGACTGGGCTCCTTTCGGTCAACCTTTCTTGGCTGATATTGAAGAGATTGGTCATTATGATGACCTGGATCACGGGCCAGCTTATTGGTGTGGGGAAAAGTTAACCGATGCTCCACCTCTTCATGACAACTACTGGTTGAGAACTTTAAATTATTTTGTGGTAATACCTGGTGAAAAATTATTACTGAAAATTATTGATAAACCTGAAAATGAGGGTACCTTTCAACCCTTCTTCATTAGTAAAGAACAGGTCAACAAGTATGACGATGGAAGTTGGGAAGGTAAGATTAAGACAGAGTCGACCAAAGTAATCTTGGCAGCTGACGGTTACCATTTTGATGGTACTGTTACAGAAGCAGTGATTACTGTTCCAGAAGACGTTGACCTTATGATGTTTGGTAACAGGAAAACGAATGTGAGTATGAATCAGTACAGTCCTGACGGACGACCGATTAAAATTATAATCGAAAAAGTTCAAGATCCAGAGGGTCCAGGATACTTTGCTGATAACATCAAAGATGTTCAATTCCCAGAGAACAATAACATCCCAGATTTTAAAGATCCTTACTGGAAACAGGTCACTCCGTTGACTATGAAGAGGGGTAGATCATATAGATTTAGGCCAGTCGTGGCTCCAGAAGAGAACCCGATGAAGTATGAATACAAGATTATTGGTCACTACGGGTCCAGTTCTCTTGAAGTAGGTACAGCTCATGGTGGACAACTGAAGACACTTGGTAGCATCGGACCAGACAGTATCTATGTTGACCTCAAAGCTGTCGACACAACTGAAATCACCTTTGGTACTAAAGATGCTGAATTTGATAGCAGGACCCAAAAAGATTGGAGTCCTAGAGGTGAACATGTTCCAATCACAATTTACGAATTCCCAACGCAAGTTGAATCTGGACCAGTATATCACGCTGCGGATTCAGGAGTATATGAGACTGATTACAACAATGTACATTGGATGTCACCCCTTAACTGGTGGATTAAGTCTTCTACATCACAAGGTGATGTAACAAGATTGGCTAAGAATAAGAGGTACAAAATCACAGCTCTGCCCGGTATGAAGGGTAATTGTAAGCTTTGGTTTGGTAAGGACGAGAATGCGTTCAGGTCACCCAAAGTAGATTATAAAGACTGGGAGACAACAGGCACGATTATTTCTTACGAAAGCGAAGCCTACCCAACTCAAACTGAGTTTACGGCACCAACAGCTTACATGCTTCTTTCTGAGTTTGGTGTCGCTGGTAGAAAAATAGAAGATTTCAATGAAGATGGAGAACCAGCACACATCAAACTTGAGGAGATTGTGTATGATGACTCGATCTTTGGTCCAGTATACTGGAACGATAGAAGGGAATCAGATTACAGTGCTGACATTTTTGCCAACGAATTTTGGCAGAAATTGAACCATGTCCCATTGGATGTTGTGAGACCTTATGTTGGTCTTAAAGCAGAGATGAGTCAGAAGACTCTTACTCAAGATAGAAAGTATGATTTGGATGTGTGGTTTGCCAAGAACGGCAAGCAACAAATGGATAACCCCAAAGATCCAAAATACTTTAATGACTGGATCAAGATAGGTACCTGGAAGAAGACTGAAAATAAGTTCATTATTCCTAAGGTGGAGTACCAATACATTGTCTTCACAACACAGAAAGTTGCTGATCGAGATGACAACACAATTGAAGGTTGGAGTCCTTTCGGTGAACCACTAGATGTTAAATTGGAGGAAATCGAGGAAATTCGTGGTCCAATGTACTGGGCGGATTATAAACCTTCCGACCCACAGAAACCGGGGATGCCTTATTTTAGAGATTCTTATTGGAAAGAATTAAATTTCTATCAATTACCTGCAGAGGGTGTATACAAAATCAGTATCACAAGTTCTAGAAAATCTCCCTATGATTTAAACCTCCTAGAAGCCAAGGGTGGCATGTCCCCCAATTATTATGAGGATAAGAAGAATTGGAGAGTGATTCAAACCTTCAGAAAGAATTCTTCAAGAGCTATGACAGGTCGCATTGAAAATACTGGTAGTGTGTATTGTGTGGGTGCGTGGAACACACTCCGTCAAATGTCGGATTGGAGTAACATGGGTGAGCCAATCACCTTCAACTTCAAACCTGAAAATGATGACACCTGGGGACAAATTCTGTACGGACACGATAACACCAAACAACCTCCGCGTCCTTTCCCACTACATGGTCAATCATATTATACGATGCCAGCATGGTCAGATAAGAATAAATGGAAAGATGGATTTATGAAGAAGGCTTTCCCATTCACAGCTGATTCTGAAGCAGAACCAGATGAAGATGGTTTCGTTGACGTCACCACTAGCCCCTTGAAACCGCTGATGGTACACAAGTTCAAGTTGAAAAAAGGGTCTGGCCCTTACAAACTCGAAAAACACACTTACATGTCTGTGTGGGGTGTCTCTGACAAACTGATCGATTTATCTACCGGCACATACGAAGACCCCTATGGCGATCACAACACTACCGCAAAAATCAGTATAGATGATTACGAATACTTTGGTGATGTTGGGATTCCTGGCCAGGGGAACCCTAAACCGGGTGGCGGCACAGGCAGCTTTACTGCTTCAAGCTCAAGAGCTAAGAGCAATAAAGGCGGCGGCGGCAACAACGGCGGCGGCGGCGGCGGCGACGGTGACGTTGATAACTCTGGAAGGAACAGAGTTGGTAAGAAACTTGAGTTCAAACTTAGCCCATTAAAAGATGCTAAGTGGTTGTTGTTCGGACAATATTACGCACCCAAAGACTACAGTTATGCTGAATGGCCAATCCATGGCAAACCAGTCAGCTATAGTATGACAATGGGTTTTGATGTTAATTTGAAGCCTTGGCAGAAACTACTTGCCCTTCTATTAAAACTTATCAGTGCAATTCCTAACATCATCTCATTGTTCCAAGAACTCGATATCTTGATTGAACAGAATGAACGACACTTGTTTGATGAGATGGATTTCTCAGAAAACGGCAGAAAATCCATGAAGGATTACTGTAGGTGGAGAGAAGCCACACCTCTCTACTTCAACACAACTTGCGATCAAACTAACAGAATGATTTTGAGATTGTTGAAGTTGAGATACAATGGACTATTCATTCACGCCAACTCAGAAAAGCCACACTCCACAAGTAATAATACAGACAAGTGGAAGGGCATGACTATTATGAACCTTACCCCTACCTTCCAACATGGTATTGGTAGAATGTATAATGATAAAGCTAAGAGAGTTCTGAGATTTTATTCGCCCAATGAAGGTGAACTTCCCAGAATTAATGGTACCTGGGGTAGACAATCAGAAACTTTCTTAAAACTTGATACCAGAGTAGACACAATTAAGAAAAAGAGTAACTGGGATGATCGACTGGGATGGTTCAATGTACAACTTGCGTGGGGTGTCGAGCAGTTAACGAACCATTATTACAAGGTGAAGCACGGTCTACAATATAGATCAGCAACTAGAAGTGTTACGGTTGGGTCAACATATAATGGTGAGATCTCATCATCTAATGTCGTCGATGGAATCTTCACAGATGATGGTTTCATGATGAAAGCTGTTGGATTCAGTAATGACTCTTCCAAGTCTAAGTGTGCGACCTTTGAAATTATGGCAGGTGCAGACACTGTATGGCCACTGAATTGTGGACCAAATGGAATCTCACTGGATCCAGATGATGACACACAACTACCTTACAGATACTACCCAGGTATCGAATTCGATTTCGATTATGGTAAGTTCTATTCTAATCCTTGGACAGATGATTTCCAAATCCTTGATATCTTCCTGTACTTCATGGATCCAGAGACCCAAAAGGTAAGGAGAGTTGAGATGGTTCCCGAAAAATCATCCAAATATATGTTTAGGCGCGTTTCAGAACCTGAGAGCAATAGTGGAGTAAAAACTCACAAGATGTCTCAAAACGCGGGTCAGACAACTAAGATTCGTTGTTGGCAAGCTGAGGGTTATCAAGCTCACGGTGAGGACATTTTCTATAAGATGACAGTCACCATCTACATGGGAACCGCTAGCAGTACCGACACAGTTCACGCGATGATTATGTCTAACTTAAGACCTTTGGGTAACGCAAGTAAGCCTACTGAAGCATACTTAATTAAGAATAAATCTGACCTTGATCAGGCTTTGGCTAAGGACTACCCAACATGGCCAAACCCAATCGAACCTGATGAACCTGATGAAGATTGACTTCTAAATAAAAGAAACTAAAAACAATGGCATTGGATTTCGGTAAACCGGGACCTTCCGGATCACACAGTGTAGAAGCTCCCAACGGTAGAACCTGGGTATGGGATAAGACTAAATGGGTCCTATCCCACGAAGCATACTTGAATTTTGAAACATTATCTCCTGTTGAAGTTGGTAATTCAAAAAAAGTGGAGAATGGTGTCACAAGTCTTGGTATTCTCCACTACTTGGATACAAATAATCTTGATGATCTCCCTGAAGCAACAGTAACTCCTTGAGGTAAATATGACCGGTTCCAATCTAACAACATACGATTATATTATCGTACAAAGAGGTGACAAAAATTATAGGATTAGTGGTGACCAAATCCTAAACTTTAGCATGGAACAAATCCAACCTCAGTTGGATGAACTTGAATTAGCAATTCAATTAGAAACTGAGTTGAGAAAAAGAGGTGATATCGATAGTGAAAATTCGTTGAATGAGTTCCTTCAACGACTGGAAGAAAATGTCAATCAGTTATTCCCACTGCAAGATAATGTATTTTACAAATACAGAGTTGACTATCCGTCTAACGCAGAGTTTGCCTCTGATTACCTAGCGTGCGCTGGACAACCCCTCAATGAGTACCCAAGAGTGGAGGGTGACGGAAGGTGTTTCAGTAAAGCTCAAGAAGACTATCATGTAGACTTAGCTAACAGTGTTTTAAACAACCCAGGATCTTTCTTCCTAAGCACTCACGACTTAACTATAGGAGCTATTGACGCACTATACATTAATACATTTAAAACTGAGACAGCCAGTGACAACATAGGTGATATGTTGGATGAACTGACAACAGGTGACTTGATTCAAATTAACGGTGTTGATACTGCTGCCGATGGAACAACTATTGTAAGTAATGACACTTATGGTGTTTTCAGAATTGTTGAAAATAAAAGTGTAGTTGCCGGTAGTGATGGAAGTGGATCATATAACCAATACAAAAACCTCCATGGTTTGACACTGGCGTTGGTTTCTGGAAGTGAAAATGTTCATATGGTTCCTAATAAGGAATTCCAAATTAGATTTTTGACTTCCATTGCAAAAATCATTGACGAGAAATATGTCTATAAGTCTGGCGACACAATGACCGGACAACTCAATATCGAAGTCGTTGATATTGATACAAAGGATGCTCTCGTTTCCAATGGTAACATTGACACAAAAACCATTACTGTAGAAAACAGTATCACACTTAAGGATCTGTCCGGTGATGTTATTCACAGTGGGGTACTCAACCTTAAGGACGGCAATGGTAATACCAATGTCGTGATGGATGATGGCACCGTTGGTTTACTGATTAACTATGATTTTGGTGCAAGGTATAAGGAAACCATTGATCTTACAGAGAATACTCAACTGACACACAAGTTGTATGTTGATTCGAAAGACGATGAATTAGAACTTGAAATTGAGAAGCTAGGTGAAAAGGTTGACGGTCTTGCTCAAATCACTCAGACCACTGTACATACTTTTGTCGAAGACACTGGGGGACAATACATACAGGAAAATATAGATGATTGGGCTTCTGCTGTTGCAGATGCAGGCGCACTTACAGAGAAAACATTCAGGACTTGGTCTCCTGGAGGTAACACCAGTATGGCAAGTGTCTTGAAGATTTTGGTTCACCAAGATTACTTACCAAACAATAGCTTTACATGGATTAATAATGTAAGGACAAATGATATTCTTGAGATTGTACACCAATCAACAGAAAATACTCCTGGCCATGTGCCATATCATTATGGCATGTATAAGATTGAACCCCAGAATGAAGGAGATGACGCTGTTGTTGAGATCGAACTACAAGATGGCAAGAAGGCTTATGAACTTTCCGTATCCTCGATGAGATTACAGGGTAACACTCTGTATAATGGTGAGCAGTATAAACTCAACACTTATGATAGGAACACTGGTCTCTCTATCGAAGCAACTGATGACAGATATGTTTCATTGATCGGTGATACAATGACCGGTCCGCTGAATTTCAATACCTCTGATCCTAATAATCCATGGCCTGGGACCGGAACTTACGCTATTCTTGGTCAGGGAACAAGCAATAAAACATTTTTCGGCGTTACCGTTGATGGTGCAGTATCAGCAAGAGGTGGATTGACAATTGGGTTCTCGGATAGTAATAGTGATGCGAGTATTTCAATTCCAGGAAAGGGGTCTATTGATTTCGGACAGCCTGTTCCTGGGCAGGGTCCAACAATTAAAGTGGCAGGTAGCCTAAAATTTCAATTCAAAGGAAACACCATCGAATGTGGTGGTAATGAGTTAAGGAATCTTTCTGATCCACAAGCGGGGTCTTCAGGAAATCAATCTGCAGTAACCAGAAAGTACTTCACCACTAATATCAAAGTAGACAATACCGATATTGACACCCTACTTAAGATTAGAACTGTTGAAGATACTGGAAGAGTTTATATAGGGGGTGGAGGTGTCGATAAACTGTCAAACCTGAATGACTGCGACATTCCTACAGCCGAACAAATTCAAGATGATGGGTATGTCCTTGGTTGGAATAGGCATTCATCACAATGGGAACCAAAACAGTTTGGAGACACATATGGTCCTGGCCAGAACTTGTTCGTCTATAGTGAGGACGACTGTGATGTTGGTGGTATGTGGACCGACTCCAAAGAAAACGCAAATAACCCCTCGTACTATATCAGAGTAAGTTGATGACTGAGTCTACAGAAACACCAGAGGCACCAGAGGTAACCCCAGAGTCAAAACAAATCAGAACTCTGGACGACAGACTTGGGGCCCTAAGAAGTGGCTCCACCGATGGTGTACCAAATATAGATGCGATGGGTAAACCACCATTAAGAACATCATGGGCTGATAGTGACACAATTAATACAAGCAGAATTGCCGCCCCACAAAATAATGTCCATGATGCTTGGTGGCTTGAAGATTTTTATGTGAAATCTGATCTAGGTACCTTAAAAAGTTTGGATGGTAAACGAACATTAACTTCAAGTTCAAGTGAAGTGGGAGATGGGAATGTAGCAGGCACTCATAAAATATTCAGCGCATATTCGGGCGGAATAACGAATACAGCACTTAACCAAAGTTTCAGAAGAGAAATTCCAGGTTGCCTTCAGTTAGCTTCGAATGACGGTGGGTTGGTAAGCGTTATTATGGGAAGTATACCTAACAAAACAGGAAACTTAAGTACCAGGAAAGCATTATTCAATTGTCCACTCGGCATGAAAATGCAAATGGATACTGCTGGTACAGATGTGAAGGAAGCACAGGCATACAGATTGAAGCATTTTAGTATTCTTTACAAAAAAGATAACGAGGACATCAAATATGGAGCTATTGTTGAGAACTATACATGGAAAAACGAATCAAGGCGTGGATTGGAGGGTAACTTTGATTTGAATAACGGTGGGTTTGATCCTACAGCATGGTTTGGTACGAATGATATTACTCCAGGGTGGACTAAGTTACCTTTATTGGGTGGTAGTCTCTGGTCTTTTATTTCGGAAGACGAAATTCAAATACTTGAAGGGAGTCCTGGATACAAAGCAGTGGGTATGATTATGAGTTGGAATGTAAAGGGAAATTATGCACTAAACATTTATGATTTGTGTCCTGTTTTTGCTACTGGTGATATTCCTAATACCAAGAGCAGGAGAATTATTCAACCACCCATGCTTTTCTCTGAATCACTCAATGTGAAAAGTTATAAATTAGTCTAAATACAAATAAAAGTTTGATATGGATTTTCCATTTAAATTAGATCCAAATAACGGCGATCAAGTGATGCTAGAAGGTAAAGTTTGGGAATTTAAAAAAACCCAAACGGACCCCCCACGTTTTGCTGGTCAACCAACAGGTCACTGGAACGTGAGTAATGTAATTACTCCAACAGATTACACATTCTCTGCTGGTGATGTGTTGTCGCTTGGTGATCAAACTCCTATCGCAGGTGAACCAGGTGGACAGGATCCAGTTGAGGAAGTTACACCTATCGTCTATAACTTTGATATGGACACCATCGAGGAACAACAATAATGGCTACTAGTATTAGTTCTGAACAACTTAAAGATAGATTCTTACTTATCTACAGGGAGAACGCTCCCGACACTGATAACCCATACACCAAAATCAAGGTTGATAACTTTGTAGATAAGACTGGTGTTGGGATTGCCAAAAAACCCAGTGCAGCATTTCCAGATGGATTAGCAGGCACAATCATTCCTGTGACTGGTGGTGGACTTGTCTACAGTGATGTCTCAGGTAGATTAAGTCTCGACCTACCTACTGACACCCTGAACTTTGTCGGGTTTATTTTTGAGACTGATCAGAAACCAGATAATGATCTCCAGCCAGGAGATTTTTACATCGTTAATGGTGAAAACATCACCATTAAGGTAAGTGATTGGCCAGGTATTGATGAAAATATTAAACCTGTATTCAGTGTTACGGAGTCGAAGGCGGGGTCAGGATATAGAGCTAACACCGGTAAGATTGAGCAACTTCAAGGTTACGATCCTAGCAGGCCAGCTGATCAAGGACCAAACAACTTGAAATTTGATGGTGATATCATTGGTGGTTTCCTTTCGTCAGTAACACTTTTTAATGGTGGTACCGGATATCAAAATGATCAGGTGGTTGAAGTCTTATCTAGTCCTTCTGGTGGTGGTGGTAATGGCGCAGAGGTAAAGATTACTGGTGTAGATTCAAACGGAACTGTTACATCATTAGAAGTTTTCTCTCCAGGTAATAATTTTAAACTTGGAGTAGGAATTCCTGGCACCCTAAACCCAGTGTTGGCTGATGGTGGTTCTGGTACAGGAATGCGACTCACGGGAGACATTCTGGAAGGTGATGGTGTCCCAGCGAATGTTGTTATTGTCGATGAAGGATATGGATATGAAGATGGTGATGTAGTTACTCTGCCTGGATCGAGCACTGATTCATCAGAGTACACCCTATCAATTGCTGGCAACGGTAATGTCTCAGTAAATCTTGGTGACAGAGTATTCTACAAGAAGGACGGAACCTTTGTTCTAGTTCCTGATGTGGTGGGTACACAGGCAATCTTAGAGTTGCTCCCAGATGAAGTTGCTGACAAGGTTCCGTACTTTTTTAAAGAAAACCCAGATAAACAACACCTCTTGCTTCAAATTAATGAGGCAGGAATAGTTGATGGAGTTTATCAACCCGGTTTGATATCTAGTGTCGATAAAGAGAAACTTGATAGCATTGCATTTGATGCGAAACAAGGAAGAACATGGGAAGTTGTTTCTGATCCAGAACCAAATTATCTTGATGACGACACTTTAGATCTTGAAGGTGTCAATCCTCTTTTCATAAACACTTATAGGATGATTGACAAGACTGGTGATACCTATTTTGAGGATGACACACTTGGTGTAGAAATCAATGCAATCAATGGTCAAAAAATTCTCAGGAATGCCTCCGGTACTATTATCAGTCCTCGTAACAGAGGTATGGTCTTCTTGGCAGAGAGAGAAGAAATTGAAGATCTCATAGACATTAGTACCCTTGGAGGTGATGTATCACAATCTACCGTGATGAATGTTGAGGATTCAATTGAGTATCTTACTCAAAGAAATTTCACCACCCTACCTTTATATGAACCGGGTCCGGATCCGACTGTGATCGGTGTGTTGGAAATCATTGGTAATACCGAAGTCGCTCCAAATAATAACACTATCCTGACGGCAAGAGTTACTGATACTGGGTTTACAGAAAACGAACTCGAATATACTTGGACTATCAGTGATGCCAATAACATCATTGATGAACAGGTTATTGATGGCAACTCTGTTTATATTTCAATCAAAGACAATGTGGTGGGTCAGTCAGTTACAGCCACAGTTGTCGTAAGCACTAAGGAAGATCTTGGACTTAATGATCTCTCAGATAGCGCAACTGTTAATGTGGTGTCTTCCTTCACAGCTATTGGATTGATTGTATTAACTAGTCCTCCGTCAGATTACAGAGGACTGGCTGCTGTACCTGTCACACTCAATGTTGAGATTAGGGGTGACGACATAAACAATGATGTTGAATTCTTAATTGATGAGGATGTGTTACCACCAGAAGATTATACTATTGTTCATGATCCCGGTAGCATGTCTGCAGAATTTACCTTTAATAGACCATCTACTCTTAACACTTCTGATGTTTCAAACGCATACCCAGTTGAGGTTCGTGCTTATTCAGAAACTGCTGTGGATGCCAACCAGGTTACAGATGATGGAAGAAAGTACAGATCCACAGTGTTTAATATATTGATTGATGGTTCGGTTATCAATCCTACTGTTGTATTGGTGGGAGATGATTCTCCAACGTCCGGACAGTCATCTGACTTTAGGTTGACTTATGAGGGTGAAGCATCTCTGGAAGATCTTAGTATCGAGTTTGAGACTGACGGAAAGATTGAGGTCGAATCGTTAAACGAAGACATCCTTAACATGTTTGATGGTGATGACACTACATTCGTCACTGCAGCTGCAGGCTCTAGTATTGATTTCTCTTTCAATGAAGATCCAGTAAGCACAAACTTCAAGTTGATGTCGTTTGAAGTTGAGCCCCTTGATGGTGATGCTCAACTGTCTATATATCACGACGATGTTGATGGATCAAGATCTCAGATAGCTATCAAGGATCTTCTCATAGCTGAAGGCAAACAAACGATTCAAGTTACTGAACTTAATGTGGTTGTCGACCTGGATGAAATCATCCTGGAAACTTCAACTGAAGTCCGCATTTACAAGATGATCTATGATGGAGCAGAAGTACTTAAGTATCCTGCTGATGTAGTTACTACAACCGACGATGTATCAACCATCATGTTTGGTGCACCTGGTCCTAGAAAGATTACCTCATCGGTTACTTATCAGGAAGAAGTCCAACATACACAACTTGACGTCACTGTTAACTAATAAATAAAAAAAAGGGATACCATGACAAAAATCATTAAGGATACTTCGTTATTTGCTGTATATGATCCTGATACAGGTAGAGAAAACCTGTATCAATATAGTGCAGATCAGTTATTTCAAGATGTATCTTTTACCATTGAAAATGAACTCAATGATTATCTTAGTGTAGTCATTGACCCACTCAGTATTTCGTTCCCTGGTGGCCACCTTGCGTTAGCTGATAATGTATTTCATTTTACACCAGCAAGTATCCCTGAGTTTTATGCTGAGAATCAAGTAAAACTTGTCAATAACTATGTTGATTACTTAGGTGATCCTGTTGCAGGAAATCTGGGTGATACACAAGAAGACATTAACCTTCACTTTACCCCTGTTGTCAATACGAATGAATTGTTTAGGAGAGCACTTAATGTAGACCCCACAACAACATTCGGCATTACATATGATGATGCGGATTCACCAAATAATATTATAACAATAAGGGCAGCATCATTTGTAGCTGACGATCATCTTGTCTCTGATATTCTTAGGGGCACTAGGTCTGGTGTGTTTTCAGATGCTTCAACTATTAATGACCTTTTCTTGGTTAGAGATTCAATAAATCTTGATGTCAGTCTCATCAATGAAAATGTTGAATCGATTATATCTTATATTAGAGCAACAGAAAACCTCAATAGAGGTGGTGATTACTATGTTAAACCAGACCCTACACTTTACACTGATGTAACTGATACAACCAATGGTCTCATCCCCGGCAGAGAAACTGTTTCGGAAACTTATAATGATGGTAATGGAGATGTAACGAGAAGTATTACTGCTCCCACCATCGTGTTGTCATGGGAAGACGGAACAACCAGTAATAGTTTCGACAACGTGTCTAAGATTCGTATCCATGAATATGTTCTTAGTTCAGTCGGTGACGATGATGTTGAGATTGAAAGTAAATATAACTATTCAAATTATATTACAGGTAGTTACATCTCAATTGAAAGTGATACCGAAACTTTCTTGTATGAAATTGTAAGTCATATTTCTGGTGATGACCCACTGAAAAGTATCAAGCACGAAGTTGGTGGTGAGTGTTTCTATCAGTTTGGTGTTGAATCCGTTCAATCTACTGACGAGGTAGTTCAAGAACCAACTAAATTGAATTTGGTAAGACTCTTCACAGAAGAGACTGGAATTAATGTTGGTGAGGCAGATCAAAGATATGTCTTAGCATCAGGTGATGCCATGACAGGTACTCTGTCATTCAGTGAAGTTGCACAACCCATTAGTATTAGTGACGACACCGGTACCACATTAACGGTGTCAGTTGATGGTACAGCTACACAAACAAATGTAAATGATAACTCATTAGAAGGTAACTTTGTCAACAGAAAGAACCTCACCGATGCAATCGCTACATCAGAGTTAGGGTCAGATGGTAAGTTCGTCAAGTTAGTTGGCGATACAATGACTGGCGATCTTAATATCAATAACGCCAATTTTGAAGTTAGAGATGATAATAGTGTAGCGTTCACAACAGTTGATCCAGAGAACAAAAAAGTTACTGTTGAGGGTGAAGTAAAATCACAGAGTGTAAAAACATTAATTGTCGACTCTGGTCAAAATTCAAACCTAGAACTTAAATGGAACGATCAAACCAGAATTTTTGTCGGTGGAACAGATATTACGGCAAACGCTACCGTCAAACTTAAATATGAAGGCACGGATGATGACCACGCTGTAACCAAAAAGTATGTTGACGATAGAACTAATTCAGTTCAGGCCAACCTAGACGCAGAACATAATACAGACAATGTTGAGATTACTAACAGTGGTGGTGAAGGTTGTACCATTTTAGGTGCATCAGAAACCCAGTCAGGTGTAGTTACGACCGGTGGACAGGTGTTCACGGGCACCAAAACCTTCAAAACAGATGTCAAAGCTATTGACATCGAGGGTTCTGTTGCTTGTCAGGGAGATGAAGGATCACCAGGTTATGTATTGACCTCCAAAGGTCCTGGTAACAAAGTTGAATGGACTCCCTCCAATAGTGAGCCAGGTGTACCTAAGGGTATCGTGATGTTCTGGCCAATGGAAAAGGCCATGATCCCAACTGGTTGGTACGCTCTGGATGGATCAACTCATTCTATTGACCCATTAGTTGATATAAACTTCTCCGCTCTGCACCAGATCATTAAAGATAAACTGGTTGGATATACTTATACCACCGACACCGGAACTTTACCTGATTGGAGTGATAGATTTGCAGGACAAACGGGAGATAACAATGGAGATGTCGCTGGCGAATTGAAGGGATCGTTAACGAAACAACCATCAACTTCTTTTAAATCTAATAATAATAGTGATAATCACACACACAAATATGGTATTGCCCATGGACATGGTCACACCATCAGTGCTACCACTGGCACAGGAGGGGCACACAGACACAATATGGGCTCGGTGGACAACGTCGACGGGAAATCATCCGGTGGAAGATTCTTTCCAAATATTGATGGTCCAGAAAAGACCAGTGAACATTTGGGACATACGCACGCAGTCACAATATCAGGTGGTGTCTCCGATTACAAAGACTCCAACCCCCTTGACAGAACGACAAACAATCAAAGCGCTAACCATACCCACACAATTACCGGTGGTGGAGACAATGTGACAAGACCAGAATCTGTTATTGGGTATTGGATCATTAGGAGTTAACAATGGGTTCCAATCCTACCAACCCAGAGTATCTGGAAAAACAATGTCCACTACCTTACAATGGTGCAAAGTCTGGTTACATCAGACATGATGTAGATTGCAATGTAGTTGCAGATGCAGATGTTGGTGTGTTGGTAACACAAAAAATATCTGGAATTGAGTACAGAAACTTTAATAAGAAGTATCAAAAAAGTGTATTAGAACCTGTGGTTACTAATGATATTAATGTCAATGCTCACCCAGATCATGTCGCCATTTCAAATGGGTGGAATAGTAAGTTTATCAAACAAGTATGGTGGGATGGGTCCTCACACCAAGAGAAGGTGGGTGGTTTATCTGAGAAGTACGTTACTCAGTCACTGTACAAGGGATGGATACTGAATGATGATGGTAGTCAGACAGAGAAGAGTTATGATGAATACATCATGCATGATGTGTGTAACTATGAAGTCTCTGCATTATTCAGTTTAGATGGTCCTACCACTACTGTAACTCCTCTTGGTGACATATTCCTTGCCTTGGAGTCTGACAGAGACAACACTATTATTAATGAGGAAAGAACACTCGCAATTCTTTTAGAGGATAATACTACTGTATTTCAGATTGATTATGAGAATGATTACTTTGTAAGAGAAGAAGGTGATCTGTCTCTGTCTTATGAAACAGGTGGTCTCATAGAACCTGCTTAATGCTATAGCTATATCAATTTATCGTTGACACTATAAGTATAACAAGAAACAGAGGGTGTGTTAAGTTCTTAGTCTTCCTAAGGAGTATCCCTCAGGAATAGTTTGCTCTAGACGAATATATTTCTCCTCAGTGGAGTTGTGAATCCACCTCCAGTTCTTAGAACCAGGTGTACCTACTTTGGTCCATGCATTTAGATTAGGAGGGTTACGGAAGTATCTGACCTCCTCTGTGACGTTGTGCTGATATCTCTTAGTCCCCTTAGGAATGGCCATAGTAAAACATTACGATTACAGGTATTTATTCTAAATACTTAAAGATAATAATATATTATTGAAAGTGGAGTGAAGAACGTTCTTCAGAAAAAACTATGGCAGCATCCATTAAGATTAGTGAGCTAAACTCACTAACTACTCTTACGGATGTTGATCTGTTTCTTGTCTCAGACATGGAAACAGGAACATCTAGAAAGATTAGTTATAACAACCTGAAGTCCAATGTCATCACAGAGACGACAAGTGCACTGTCATCTCTCGAAGACCTTGTAGCTCAGAACAAAACAAATGCCGAGAACCTTGTCGAGACCGTCAGAGTTGCCTTACAGACCGCTATTGATGGTAATGCTACAAGCTTCGGCACTGCAGACGATGGATTAGATGCAAGACTTGATGTCTTGGAATCTGACCCAGTAACCAAAACCTATGTTGATACTAAGGTATCAGAGGTCACTGGTAATGTCACACAGAATACTACTGACATCTCTGCTTTGCAGACGACTATCAGTAATCTTGATATTGACATCGCACCTGAAACCCTCAACTCTATTGATGAGTTGGCTCAGGCACTAGGTGATGACCCACAAGTCATCACAAATCTTCAGTCACAACTGACTGATTATATCACACATATTGAGGCAAGGAATCTGGAGGCCAGTTTGGCTGAAGGTTATCTCTACGCCGACACACTTTTCGGAGGCTAAATGGCAACACTTACGCAACTCTCCACCTCTAACCTTGCTTTGAAAGGTGCCGGTGATGAGTATAATTACATCAATCGTTTCTTTGCAACCAAAGCAGAGGCAGACGCTGCACTCGCAGATTCTTCCTGGGCCCCTGTTGCAGGGAAACTCAACGCCTGTTTGACAGGTGACCAGGGACTTCTTGTTTATAACGAGACCACGTCCTCTCTGGACCTAGCTGATGAAGCTACCAGAGCATACATCGACGCTCAGATTGGAGCCCTTGTGGGTGACGCTCCTGAGGTCCTAGACACACTTGGGGAAATCAGTGACGCACTGAATGACAACCCCAACTACTTCACTGACGCTGCCGCTGCTACAGCTGCTAACACCGCACTCATCAACGCTGAGTCTGGTCGTGCAGTTGCTGCTGAGAATGCCATTCAGGCAGATGTAGATCAAAACGAAGCTGATGCAGATGCTGCTATTGCAGCTGTTCAAGCTGATGTAGATCAAAACGAATCGGATGGAGACGCTGCTGATGTTGCTCTGTCTACCCGCCTCGACGTTCTCGAAGCCGACCCAACCACAGCAACAGCTGTTGCTGCTGTTCAGGCTGATGTTGATCAGAACGAATCAGATGCAGACGCAGCGATCGCTGCCCTTCAGGCTGACGTAGATCAGAATGAGCAGGATGCCGACAACGCCATCGCTGCCGAGACTGCTAGAGCCCTGGCTGCTGAGCAAGTTATTCAGAGTGATGTAGACGCTAACGAGACTGCCATCAACGCTTCTCTGGCTGCCGAGACAGCTGCTAGGATCGCTGATGTAGATACTGAGGAAGCCAGAGCACTGGCTGCTGAGGCTCTCCTGGCACCTCTTGCTTCTCCTGCCCTCACTGGCACCCCACAGGCTCCTACAGCATCTGCTGGAACCAACACTACTCAACTGGCAACCACTGCTTATGTTGACACTGCTGTTGCAACCCTCATCGATTCAAGCCCTGGTGCCTTGGATACACTCAATGAGCTGGCCGCAGCGATTGGGGACGACGCAAACTTTGCAACAACAATCAACAACAGCATCGCTGCTGTTCAGGCTGATGTCAACCAGAACGAACTTGATTCTGACACAGCTGACGCCGCACTGGGTGTTCGTATTGACAGTGTTGAATCTGAAATTGACACTGCTCGTACCAACATCTACTCAGCACTGGGTAGAACAGAGGGTGTACAGGCAATGGGAACCTTTAGTGGTTCTACTCTGGGTGATAATGATACCGTCAAAAACCTGCTTCAAGCTCTGGAGACATCAACTGAGGGTGAGATCAACGCCAGAACTGCTATTGCCGAGTTCGCTTCTAACCTGACCAAACTCAAGAACGATGTTCGTGGTACATACATCAATGTTGGTAACAACATTGAACTTCGTGCTTCTGCTGGTGGTCGTGTTGAGATCGTAGGTGATCTTTACCTTGATAACAACACTGCTATCAATGGTTCCGGTACGACTCTAACAAGTTTTGAGAACATCAATGCTTACGATGGTCGTCTGAACACTCTGGAAGCTGACCCCACAACTGCCACTGCAGTTGCTGCTGTTCAGGCTGATGTTGATCAGAATGAATCGGATGCAGACGCTGCGATTGCCGCTGTCCAAGCTGATGTTGACCAGAATGAGAGTGATGCTGATGCAGCTATCGCAGCTGTTCAAGCTGATGTAGACCAGAACGAGTCCGACAGCGATGCAGCTGATGCCGATATCGTTGATGGTACCACTAACTTCACTGGTTTCCAACTTCAGGGTACTGCAGTTACATCAACTGGTGCTGAACTGAACTACCTGGATATCACTTCTGTTGGTACAGCTGATGCCTCCAAGGCACTGGTCTTGGATGCTGGTAAGTCTATCTCTGGTATCAACCAACTGACTTGTGTTGATCTGACTGTTCAGGGAACAACAACCACAGTTGACACAGTGACGATGCAGGCATCTAACGCCATTGTATTCGAAGGTGCAACTGCTGACAGCAATGAGACGACTCTGACCATCATCGATCCAGATGCTGACAGAACCGTCAAACTGCCTAACCAGTCTGGTTGTCTTCCTGTTCTGGCTGTTGACAGCAACACTGCTATCACAGCTACTCCTGAAGAGCTGAACTATGTTGATGGTGTAACCAGCAACATTCAAACTCAACTGAACGCCATTCAGTCTGACGTTGACCAGAATGAGTCTGATGCTGACACCGCCATTGCAGCTGTACAAGCTGATGTAGACCAGAACGAGTCTGACAGCGATGCAGCTGAGGCTGCTCTGTCTGGACGTCTGGACACTTTGGAAGTCGACCCGACTACTCAAGCTGCTGTCGACGCGGTCATTGCTGACCTGAACACAGAAGAAAACGCTCGCCTTTCCGGTGACGCTTCTGAGTCCTCTGCCCGTCAAACTGCTGACAACACTCTACAGTCGAACATCGACGCTGTCCAAGCTGATGTAGATCAGAATGAGTCAGATGCTGATGCAGCGATTGCCGCTGTACTCGCAGGTACCAGCATCCCTGGTCCTTATAACAACGACTCAGACGCTGCCACTGCCGGTGTTGCAGTTGGTGCTATCTACAAGAACTCCAATGGATCCATCCACTGGCGCGTGAGCTGATAAATAGTCACATAATATCGTCGTCGCGGAGGGCCCTGGCAAAAACCAGGGAACCCTCCCTTTTTTTTCTAAATAACTCCAAAGCATAAACAGATGGCAACTATTAGGGTTAGTTCTCTGCCTGAAATCAAGGTAGACAGAATCACAGATGATGACTACTACATCGTTAATGATGGTGACATCACCACCTCAAAGGTAAGTTTCAAGCAAATGGTGCTTGGGATTGCCCAAAAAGATATTGAATTCACTGGTGACGTTACATTCACTGGTGACGTTATTATGGACGGTGGTGTGGATGGAGACTTTTATAACAAGAATGAGACGTATAGTAGAGTTGAGATCGACGGATTTGTAAGTACACTTGAAAACTATGATGAGATGCAGGACGACAAACTCCTGCCACTGATCAAACTATCTGGTGAACTTGAAGGTTCTGAGTTCTATAGAGACTTTCCTGGTACTGTAATCTCAGATCAGGCAACCACTCGAAGTGCATTAACTGACCTTGAAGGTTATGTGATTGACAACAGAACACTAATTGAATCATCTGATAGTCAGATCTCTGATCTGAGTGACGAGTTAGCTGCTTTGGATGTCAGAGTTGAAGATCTTGAGTTGATTGTAAATGGAGATGCTACCACTGATGGACTTGTCTTTAAACTAGAACAACTTACGATTAGAGTTACTGACAATGAAATCGACATAGTAGCACTAAAAGATAGAGTTACTATTAATGAAGGTGATATTACTCAGTTACAAACTGATCTTCTTGACTTAAATGTTGAGGTTACCGACCACGATGAGAAAGTGGACTCACTGATTGCACTCAGTGGACTGCCTGAGAAGACAGATGACCTGGGTACATTTACTGGAAATGTGATCACTGATGGTACCACAGTTAAATCTGCACTTCAGGAACTTGAGACCGAGGTAGACCTAAAAGCACCAATTGACAATCCAGTTTTCACAACTAAGATTACTGCACCAAGTGGTGCTGAAAACAGTGTCCCTTGTTTTTACATTGGGAAATCGAATTTACCTTCTTCTTCTGGACTCTCATATGTTCAAGGTGTTTTTGCGTTTGCAAAAAATGAAGAAGCAGGTTATGTATCTACAGGAAATGGGTGGGAAAGAATTATTTCCTACGATGAGAATGGTACTAATGTAGACCGGACTGCAATGTTTAAGATGTTAGGTTATGATAGTGCATATATCTCAGAACAAGCAGCAGCCGCAGCTGGAGTGGACATTGGTCATACTTATGTCTACAGTGCAACTGCTTCATTATCTGATGGTGTTATTCGTGCAAACTTTAATACTTCATCTACAGCTCCTTAATTATAAATAACTAAAAATTATCCATCAACAAAATGGCAAGCATTAAAATTTCAAATCTCCCTGATTTGATGGCACCAAATGTGTCAGTAAATGATTACTTCATTGTTAATGATGAGAATCAAACTACTTCTAAACTGAAATTCACTGAGTTTGTTACCGCACTTAGTAATCAAAACTATGTATTTTCAGGAACTGTTCGTTTCACTGGAAGCGTCACCATTGACATCATCGATGACTCCAGCTCTAATGTATACACAAAGGCAAGTGTCAACACTCTGATTGCTGAGTCTGAAGCAAGATCATTGGTCCCTGTCACTGCAAATGCTACTGACATCAGTCAACTTCAGAACCTTCTTCCCGCACCTACCAGTGGTGGTCTTTTCCTGGCTGGTACTTTTAGTGGTGCCGCTGCCGCCGCAACTCAAGTTGTAAATGCTATTAACGCTGTTGCTGCTGAATCCGATACTACTAAGAGCGAGCTCAGCATTTTAGAGGGATTTGTTAATAGTAACACATCCAACATTGGTGTACTTCAGTCAGTAACTGCCGCACATCTTTTAGAAATTAATGCACTGAAACTTTCAGTAAATGGTGACGGTACCAGTACTAACCCTGGATTTGAAGGTCGGATTGCAGCTAATGAAGTTGCGATTGCCGCACTAGATGATCAACTCAACGCCGCTAACACTGGTGTTACTGCTGAACTGAGTGCTATTGATGTCAGAGTAACTGATATTGAAACCAGTTTGACTGCTACAGGCGGAGGCATCAAAGATGAAGTCGATGCTAATTCAGTTCTTGCACAGCAAGGTGTTGATGACTCAGCCGCTGTTGCAGTTGATGTTGCTCAACATAGAACTGATTTGAAAGCCGCTTTGGCACAAATCTCTACTGGTCTTGAGACATACGGAACTAATAACCAATCTGCATCTGGTAACGATGTGATTGGTGAACTGGTTAGACTTATCGCTATTGAACTCGATACCGGTAACCTAGCCTGATATAATCCATAAATGACTGGAGACCTTAGGGTCTCCTTTTTTTGTGCTTATCTAAATAACTGAAAGGGTATATCCTATGAGTGTAAGTAAGCCCCAAAACCGCGCAGGTAACTAAAAGTGGTTTCCACAGGGTTGTGGAGAAGTTGTGGAAAACTACCTGTGGAAAAGTGGAAACTATGTGGAAAACTTCCACTCCATATTACCAGTTTGTTTACATTCCCCTTTCAAACATCTCATTATACCATTGCGCTGGCAACCAGTTATTCTTGCTGCTTCTGATATACTTCTAAATGATACACCAGTGGTGATACAATAAACTTTAAAACTTTTACTTAACTTAGATACTCTACATCTTTCTATCACTTCTTCATTCTGATACGCTTTCTTATTAGCAATAGAGGTTGCTCTTTTATGTGCCTCACTTTTTGGCACACCACTTACCACCTCTGATAGTTTTTTATATCTCTGTTTCTTTAACTCTTCACTTATTTCTTCAGTATTCATTTGCCCTGTTAGTGCCATCCAGGCACATTTATCTTGCCAGTGCCCCCACAGGCGCCACTCACAGAAATGAAACATAGCGTGTTGGGTGATACTTACTGAAACTATCCCATCATCATCTGTGCCCCCTCTGTGTTTAGGCACTAAATGGTGGTTGTGTGTTTTCATTCTTAACTTTGGTGTGGTTATAACTATTTATAAGCATAAAAGAAGAGGGTGTTTCACCCTCCCTAAACCCCGCAGGGGTTTTGTATTTCGCCTCAAGCACCACACCAAAGGCACAACTATTTATCTAAATAACTGAAAGGGTATATCCTATGAGTGTAAGTAAGCCCCAAAACCGCGAAGAGTTTAAAAAACATATCCTCATTAAGTTGGGGCACCCAGTGTTAGAAATAAATGTTGCTTCAGAGCAGATGGATGTTGCCATTGATGATGCCTTCCAGTTCTTCAATGAAAGAAACCATTTCAATGGAGTAGAGAGAGTATATTTATCCACACCTATTACCAATGAGTTTCTGAATAACTGGCGTAGTT
>WLWF01000121.1_pt1 | contig 69501 bp, 78 predicted proteins | sample 6718331 | NCBI WGS metagenome assembly WLWF01 (sample SAMN12718692, study PRJNA515312) | sponge metagenome | isolation source: marine sponge | host: Mycale hentscheli | place: New Zealand: South Island, Marlborough, Capsize Point | collected 2003-05-01 | reverse complement strand
AGGTAATGGTTGACTAAACATATCAGGTTGAGTGTTTTGCTCATTACATTCTTTAACAAGCTGTGTAGCTTTACTAAACTTAGGATCATCATTAAGTATTTGATTGCAAATAAATTTACATTTATCATATTCTTTTTCATCAAAATACTTTTGAGCTTTCTCAAGTTGTTTAATTGAATGTTCTCTAACTTTCTTTTGTTTGTCTTTTTCTGCTTTTGCTATTGCTGATTCTTCTTTAGCTTTTTCTACTGATTGTTCGTGTTGATGTATATTTCTTAATAATCCACTTGTTTCTTGTAGAGGTTTAGCTAATAATTGAAAAAATTGAGTGTCAAATTCTTCTACAGTACCAGTAAATAATATTGGTTGTAGTAAATCTTTTGCTTTGTCTTGAACTTTTATTAATGGATTTACGCTTACAGTTAATTCATTTTCATTATTCTTTCGAATAGTAATATTAACTGTTTCGCTTATTAATAATAAGTTGTTAATTTGTTGGAAAAATTTATCATTCATATATATAGTTTTAATTTATCAAGCCACAACAAAGTGATGCGACTTGATAAAATTTCTTAATCAAATAGATTTGGGTTTAAATTGTTTTTTTGTTTATCTATAGCTCTTGCTACAGCCAATATAGCTGTTGCTCTTTTATTTAAAGAATCAATATATGTATTTAATATATCTTGATCTTTGGTTACATAATAGCCTTTAGAACTACTTACTAAACAACTTAATTTATCGTATAATCTAATGTGATTAATTATCTTTCTGATTCGAGCAGAATTTACTTTTGTATATCCTCTACTTTTTAATGCTCTGCATATTCCGGCATTAGTTATTGCATTATTTACGCCTTTTCTTTTAGATAGACCTACTACAATAAGAGGCATTAAAGTAATTTTCTCATAATCAGTTAATGGTGCTGTTTGATCTTCAAATCCTGGTATCATTCTATATGGGTTAATTTAGATAAATCACTTAATAGTTTCCAGTCTTCACTTACATAAAATGGTGAATATTCTGCATAATAATATTTAATTCCATCTTCTTCAATGAAATCATCTTTATTTTCTTCAATAAACGATTCGCCATACCTACTTTCTAATTCTTCTTTAGTAAAGTATCTTGTTGCATCTACAGCACGAAATTCGCCTGTAAAATGTGGTTTTACAATTGTATCTTCATCTACTCTATATAGAGCTCCTGTAATTACTAACATAGCTATGATATTACAGGAAATGTTAAAGGTTTATTATCTGGAGATTGACCAAATAATGCACCAGCATCGTTACCTTCATCATCTTTTGATGGAAATAATAATGAACCATCACTTAATTCTAATACAATAGATTTTCTGTGCCAACCCATTCCTTTCATTTCAATAGTAGTTAAATATCTTACATCTTTAATAGTTCTTCCTTTTAGATGTTTATTTCCGTATTCTTCCCAATATTTATTATTTGCCATTTTTTATATTTAAAAGTTTAATTAAATCTGTTTTTCTTAACTTATTATAGATATAAAATAAATCTCTTCTATAACCTATTGGTTCTTTTACATATTTACCAGTTTCTGATAAACCTATACACCTATAAGCAGAAGTATCTAATAAAGTTAGTTGTGCTATTATTTCTTCTTTACTCATAATTTCCATATAATAAGAATATAAAGAAAAAGAATAAGCATAGTGTTTACTATACTTATTCTTAACGCTTTTTTAGCTGTTATACTACTTCGGAACGACATTTGAATTTGCTTGAAGTTTAATTTTTTTTACATCATAATTTACCATTGGAGCTATTTGATGTCCTATACCAACTTGACGAGTTGAACTACAACTTGTCATAGAAATTGATAAAGCCATTATAATAGCTAAAGTAAATAATCCAGTAATAATAACTGCTAATGTTTCGTGTGCGACATATGTCTTAGATTTTTTTTTCATTTTATTAGTTTTAATAATTACAAGAGACAACTAAGTGCCTCTTGTAATTCACTAATAAACAATTCAAGAGCACCCTAAAACTCTTGATTTTATTTTTATCTACTATTTATATGTTCTTTTTTCAAACATAAGTAGACTGGGAAATTCTAAGAGATAGACAAGTTAGTTATTTACAGGTTAATTCCTGAACGCTTATTACCTAAAATGCTACTGCGTAGAAGCATATTCTATCTCTAAATAATATTGGCTGAATGCTTGGCTGACATACTCATTCTGCATTCAATTAAAGACAATATACGCCACTGTCTACCAATTTTTTTTAATCTTTTGGTCTTATATCAAGATCATCTAACTTTTTAACGTCAAAGCCTATTAATTTAGATAATCCAGTATCAAAATCTACATGATTACCTGAATATTTTCTTACAATATCAGTTTTTAATATTGTAATTTTATCAGGTACTTGTTCTGATGGATTAACTAAACTATCATACCATTTATTAGCTTCTTCTAAATTGTCACATAATGTATGAGATAGTAATTCTTCATTTTCTTCTACAAAGTATCTAAAATGGTCTACACCATCTAAATCTCTGTATTTAAATTCTTTAATTAATTGATAAGTATTTTCTTGCATATTTTTAAAATTATATTGTAAAACTAAAGAGCAACAACGTAACATTTGTACGTTATTGCTCTAATTTACTATGGCTATCTCAATGGTATCATAGTTTTTACAATTTTGTGTTTAAGGTTTCCCCAGGGCTTTAAATAAGCTATGTCTTTATTTTTACTTCTTCATTGTTTAGTTTATAAGTAAAGCACAACTACGAGAGCTGTGCTTTGATATTGATCGTTTTAACCATAAATTAATCAACATACGACTTTTCTGCCAATTACTTCTTCAGTATTATAATAATTCTTTTTGTAGAAAAACATAACTTTATTATTTCTAATAATAGGTTTTGCCATACATTTCTCACCATTAATTGTTACACATACTTTAGTAATTCTTCCTTTACTATCAAGTTTCATATTTAACTTTTCAGTTAAACATATTGTTCTTAATGAAGCAAATAGTTTACCAGCAAGTTTATAATCTTGCTTTTTAAGACTTTCTTTTAGTATTTCCAGTCTTCTGTATTGAGATGTTGCTAAAATTGCATTTAATTTTGCCATAATTCTTAGTTTATTAGTTTAAATTATAATTATTAAAAAATGCAGATTATTATATAAATAAAATGCAACCCACAACAAAGCGAGGATTGCATTAATGAAATTATCTTTTAATTTCTGTTTTTATTGTATTTAATAATGATTCATCATTACAATATTTTTCAGCTTTCCATTTCCAAATTTGGAAAAATTTAAACATATTAATATGTAATTTTTCTTTATTAATTTTATGCTGATATGTAACATTAGTTTTAGTGTGTGGATTATTAAGTTCAGCTTTAACTATTAACTTGTCTATTGTATTATTAAAATATTCAAATTCATTAGTTAGCCAATAGTATCTTAACATTAAAAACATACACAGATTCGCCCAAATTATTAATAAAACATTTTTAGCTTTATTCTTTTCTGGTTGAATTGTTATTGGAAGATCTAATATGTCTTGAATTTCATTCCAATACATTTCTCCTAATGGTTCTGGTATTACTTGTGAAGATACATCATAGATAACATCACTTTGCATTACAGTTAATATCTGTTCACATTCTTCTCGAATTAATTCAGATGTTTCTAACTTTATTTTCAAAGTAGTTATTTCTAAGTACATGTAGCTGATTGTTCCTAACAGTAATACAATTATTAATGTCATTATTTTAGGTAATTTATTTTTTTTCATTTTTTTGATTATTTATTAGATTTATATTAATTCATTTTTTGCCACGCTCTTAAAGTAAGAGTTTATGCTCTACGTTATATCGAACATTTGAAAAAAACAAGGCAATTAAGTCTTTACCCGTTAAGTCTTTCTTAACTTTTATGTGAGTTGTTACTTAATTACCTTGTTAAAAATTATAATTATGATTGATTTAATTAAAAATCAAGCCACAATTAAGTGACTTGATTAGTTTATATTATATTTATTTTACTCCTTTTTGCCATTGTTTTAGACGCATTGTATCAGTATAATCACGACCTTTTTCTTCACTATATATGTATACTGTTTTGTATATATCGTTTACACATATTCTTTCTGATGAAACAGATTTAGAGTTTTCATTGAGTTCTTTTATTAACTCATCTTCTCTTGACCATCTGGAATAGTTTTCTTCAACTAATTGTTTATACGTTGGCAATATTGGGTTTTCAATATCTTTTTTTACCCAAAATTCTTTTGTATTTATTTTTTCATAGCTAAATTCTACTCTTTCGTTAATAGGATCGTAGTTAATAACTTTACAAGGAGTTTCTCTTTCTTGTATTATTATATTTTTATCTACCACATTTGGCATATCAAATACTCCTAACATTAATTCTAATGCTATTGTAGGATTTTCTGAACTATTAATTAAAGTTTTTAATTGTTCCATATGTTTCTTATTAACTTTCATTTTAGAAGATAATGCAACATCTATTATACTTTGGCTCATTAGACAATTATTTTTCATAATATTAATTTTTAAGTTTATTAAATTTGATTAAAACAAACCACAATAAAGTGGTTTGTTTCTTTGTAGAGGATAATTATTAAGAACTTGCTTTTTCGTAAGTTTTAACAATTTGTCTGCTATTTTGTCTTGGGTCTTTAGCTACATTAATATTTAGTTTGCCTACTCCTTTAACAGCAAGTAACATTGTTGCTATTTGCGTACAGATTGCTTTTGCAACATCAGCTTTTGGCTTAACAGCATAAAATGTCACTTTATCTGTTCTTTGTGTTTCTTTTCCATCTATCATAACTGTTGATTTTTCTACCATTTTATTCATAGTAGTAATACCATTAGCATCTGTAGTTGGTTGCACCATAGTTTGTAGTTCAAAACCATTCTTTTCATCTCCATTAATGCTTTTAAGAATTTCTTCTCTTCGAGCTTTAATAGCTGTTTTATCGTGGTTTAAACCTGCAAAATCAATGACAAATAAAGATAAATCTTTAACTGTTGTACCATCAGCTTGAGCTACGTCTTTTAAAAGATATTCAGGTAATTGATTTTTTAAATCTTCAATTTGTTGAACAGCCTCATCTCCACATAATGCTTTAATAACATATCTCAAACGAGTTATTGAGTTATCAAAGTTTCTAATTGAAGATGTTTGAACGTAATCTCTAATAGAATGCTCTGGTAAAAAAGCGTGTGAAAACGTTAGTTCAACAGTATCAAAGCCTCTTCCGCTGGCTCTGTGTATTACATCTGTTAAGAAGTGGTCACCTGATACAGTTTTCATTAGCTTTTTGAAGTCGTCTAATTTATTTTCTTTTCTATAAGACTGAATTGCGTTTAGCATATTTAGATTATTCATAATTTTTATTTTAAATGTTAATTTTAAATTTAATTTATATAACTATTATATAAAACAAAAGACAACAAAGCGATGCTGTCTTTAGTTCGGAATTTAAAATGATAATTATGTTGCTAAGAATATAATGATTGATACAAATGTTAACACATTTAGTATAATCATATTAGCTAATAATAATCTTCCAATAGAATGAGATATAGTTTTCATAGTTATAAATTTTGGTTAAAACTACCCACAACAAAGAGAGAGTTGTAGGTAATTTTAATTAGATTTTATTACTATCTAATGCTAACATAATTAAATCGTACTTAGCTCTTTTAGTATAGCTAAATCCGAATACATCTATAAACTCTAATTCTGCTTTAAGCATTACAAAGAATCTGTTAGAAGTTACTTTACGTTTTTTATCAGTATTTTTTTTCATAATTATAATTTTAGTTAAAAACAAAACACAACTAAGTGTTTTGCTTTTTACATTAAATTCTATTAACTACTAACTTTAGCAAGTTCTGCTTTAGTCTTGTATCGACATATATTAAATATTACATTGTCGTTACAAGTGTGCATTTCATACTTACGCAACAAACCATTAGTAATCCATTGATTGATTAACTGTTGAACTTTAGTGATTTGTTTTGTGTCCGTAGATGGCACACTTTTAATAATAACTTTAGAGTTTTTCATAGCACATAATTTTTTTAGTTAGACATAAAAACAAATAACAACAAAGAGATTTATTTCAGAACGATAGTTCTTGTTATGTTCTACTTAACATAATAACTTGACAATGTCAATTATTTCTTATAACTTAGCCAAGTCTGCAATGTCTTTCGGACATAACACGAACCTCTTTCAAGCTATCGTAAACGTTGAGTAGGACTACCTTGTCGCTCTTCAAAGAAGATATTGACAATGTATTAGTATTGCGATACACAATCCAATCACAATAAAGAGATGTGTGCAAACACTGATTTCACTTTCGATTTACTAATGAACATGTGAAAAACCACAATACCGGGGGGTATGTTACAAATGTTTGATGTAACGGGGAGTAATAAGTAATAGCCCTCTGCCTCTTGTCACAGTTAGGTACTTATGTATTGGGATAGTTGTGTTAATTGAGTGTGTAGTCAATATTGTAGGAGATAGATCCTACTATTTTGATAACTTCAATAGAGTGAATCCAGAAGAACAGTTTATTTTTCTTATGAGTGATTAGGTTTTTAGATAGTCTATCTAAAGCTGAGTGATATAGAAAGGGGGTGGGGAATCTAAAATCATCATCAAGGGTAAGGGTAGTTACGTCTGGAACAAATATGTTCACTTGTTTCTTGTTGTTGTTATTGTAATACTTAAGGGTAACTATGGCTATAACTACGTTTGGTTTATACCCTATTGGGTAAGGCTTACTGGCGATTAAGTTATTGGGGTCTATTAGTTCCATGTTATAATTAAGAATAATTTATAGAGAATACATTTCCATTTTGGACCTTCATACCAGGATCCGTTATATCTTAAATCGTAGACTGAATAAAGATTACTTTTCTTTTTTATTACGATGTTTCTCATAGTTAATTAAGTATTGAAATACTAAAATAATTATAAAGTTAATATAGCCTTTCATAATTGTTAATAATTTTAAAATAATATTTTATTTATTAGTGTTATATTTGAATGTAATGATTCAAACAATTGACATACCAATATACAAAACTAAGATATTAGTCTTTAATAATGAAGAGACATTAAGAACAAGATTTCCAAGAACAAATTTTAATATACAAGAAGATACAAGAGGATATAGTTGCACAGTAGATGGAATACACATTTTATATTTTAAAGAACAAAGCATACCTATTATAACTCACGAATCATTACATGTCTGTTGGTACATATTAACCGAAAGGGGAATAAAGTGTACGCCAGACAATCACGAAGCTCAGGCATATCTGCTTGAGTTAATTGTATTTAACATATTAAAATTAAGATGGAATGATAATTAGAAGAATAAATGACAGCACACTTATAGTAGGTGGTCAAGTATGTGTAAACATACATGGTATATATTATCCACAAGATCAGAGTCCTTTAGGAGCACAAAAAATAAATGCTATTTGGGATTATTTGGATGATGAAAAAAAAGCATTGAAACAAAATGCTGCAATTAGAGTAAGAGAATTATTAATTGAATGTAACATTAAATATATAAAGTAATGGGATCTAATATTATGAAAAAAGCTTTTGGTATGAGATTAGCAGAAGCAAGTGAAAAATACATTAAACAACAACAAAAGGATAAAAAATCTGATAAGGTAACTCCAGCTTATAAGACTAATAGAGGATGGTGGAAAAAATAATATATTTAATTTTTCTATTTAACATAATAATTGGCTGTGCTAAGTACCAGGTTGTTAGTGAGGTTAGATTAAATTTATATCATCTTCACAATCCAAAGACTAAAAATGCTGAAGTTATATTAACTAAAGACACTTTAGAAATTGGTAAGTTTTATAGGTTAAATCAAATTAATATTATTCCAAGTCCTTATTATAAAAGACCAACTTTAAAAAGTAGATAATGTATAATGAGCTTATAGAGTTAGATAAAGAGGGAAATGTTTTAATACAGGATAAGACTATTGCATTAATGCCTAAGCTATATGAAGTTTATAAACATAAACGAATGGGTAGTGATATGGTTAGATGGATAGTTTGTATAGCAGATTATAAATCTCCATATAGAAGATTACCAGAGCAAGAAAGAGTTAGAACTGTAACTTATAATATATTTGAAAAATACAAACATAATCATTGTGAAAATGATTTAGTATTAGAAGCTTTATCTGAATACAAGAGATTACAATATGATCCTTTAGTTGACCAGTATAATGCTATGAGTGAACAGATGTATAAAGTAACTCAGGTATATAGGGAAATGGTACCAACACAAAGTAACCTTGAAGATTTAAATGACATAGCTATTAAAATGGAAAAGGCAGCTTTAGCAAGGGATAAGATAAAAGCATTGATTTTAAAAGACCAACAATCAGAAGCTAAGATATCAGGAACATCTTCTGAAAACTTTAGTATGTTAGAAACTAAATTAAGATTAGAAGAAAGTTGATAAGTGCTGATAAATACAGGCCGGTACTTTTTGATAAAAGTGCAAAGAAACTTTCTAAAGGTTCAATAGACCATCACAACTATTGGAATGAACAAATTAAAAGATGTCGTGAAGGGTGGAAACCAAATGGTGGTACATTTATGCCTGGTCCATATTATTTCTATTTAAATTTTTCTAAGATACATGCTTACGATGAAAAGACTGGTAGAAAGAGAATGATGCCGCCAAGCTATCGAGATCAAGACCACGAATACTATACAGAAATACATAATGCTAAAGAAGGTGGTTATGGTATTATAGTAGGAAAAGCAAGACGAAAAGGATTTTCATTTATGAATGCTAATATACTTTTAGCAGAATGGAGTTTATATCCAGATAGTGAAAATGGTATAGGTGCTCAAATGGAACATTATGTACAAGATTTTAGAAAAAAGATGATGTTATCTTATTATGCATTACCTACTGAAATGCGTAGTCAAACATTACATAACAACGAATTAATATTACAGTCAGGTTATAAAGAAAAAGAAGAAGGACAGTGGGTAGAGAAAGGAATGAAGAGTATGATTCATTTTAGAGTAATGGATAAACCAGATGCTTTTCGTGGAACTACAATGACATATTGGGTACTTGAAGAAGCTGGTGAGTTTAAGAAATTAAAGAAAGCGTATTATGCTAATGAAGAATGTTTTAGAGAAGGTTCTTTACAATTTGGTGTACCTATAATTGGTGGTACTTCTAACCAGATTAGTAATGAGAGTGAAGACTTTATGGAGATGTATTACAATCCAGAAGAGTATAATCTTAAAAAAGTATTTATTCCAGCAAGCAAAGTATATCATGGATATTTTAATTACAAGACTGGTATATCAGATGTTCAAGGAGCTACAGAACATATAGAAGCAAGAGCTGCTGAAAAGAAAGGTTCAAGAGATAAAGCTTTGTATTATGCATTTAGACAGGAGATGCCACTTAAAGAAGAGCATATGTTTCTTCAAGTAGGCACAACTCCTTTTGATTTAGATAAAATTAATTTACAAAGAACTAATATACTTACTAATAAAAAATTAAATATTGTTAGAAAAGCTAATTTAGTTTGGAATAAAAATACTAAAGGTAAATATATAATTGGAAGTAAACCTACATTAGAATATAGTAGTAATGGAAAGTTTAAAATACTACACGAAAATTTAGATGGTTTTAAAAATGTGAATGTATCAGCTGTCGATCCTTATCATGTTGATGATTCATTAGAAACTACATTTACTGATAGAGAGTCAAGAGGAAGTATGTGTGTATATCGTAGATTTGTTAATATGGATATTCCTGGAGAATTGCCAATAGCTATGTACACTGATAGACCATATTCAAAAGAAGAATTTTATGAAAACTGTTTAAAATTAGCAGTTTATTATCAATGTCAAATATTGGTTGAATATAATGATGATGGTTTTTTAAAGTATTTTATTAAACATAATATGACCAGGTACTTAAAAGAAAGACCACGTTCTGCAGATTCACCGTATAGTCAAGCTTCTAATAAATATGGTATTCACATGAAAACATATCAAAAATCTTTATTAGTTGAATTAGTAGATGAATATATTAAAAAGCATTATGAAGATATTTATTTTATGAGCTTATTAGAAGAATTAGCTATTTTTGGTAAACGTAATACTGATGAGGTTATGGCTTTTGGTATGGCTCTTATGCACGATATGGACACTACAAGACATATTGTTAATAAAGAAGAAGAAGAAGAATACGAAAAAGATTTTTATCCACATTTTAAAAAAACAGAAACTGGTCAAATTGTTTCAGTTAATAAAAATAAAACAAATAATATGTTGAATAATAGAAGAAATGTTCCTAACTTTGATTATAATTTTGACGTAGAATGAGCACAGCAACAGAATTTCCACGACAAAATATACCTTCATCAAAAAAGAATGAGGAATGGGTATTGAACTGTATCAACTCAATTATAGCGTATCAAGATACGGGAGATAGATATAGAAATGAAAAAGTAAAAGATCACGAAAATTATTTAATAGCAGAAGGTTATTTTGACACAAAGCAATTTGAGTATGTTACCGACATGTACGGTATTACTGCTCCAGCTCGTTTAGTTAATTATCCAATGATAATGCCTAAGCTTGATTTACTTGCAGGCGAATTAATATCACAACCTTTATCATTTACAGTAAATGTTATCAATAGAGATGCTATTAGAAGAAAGAATGAAAAGAAAATTCAAGTAGCTGCCGAATTTATATTGCGACCTTTAAGAAGAGAAATGGAAAAGGTTACTGGCGTTGAATTTAAAGATGAAGATGTGGGTATGGAAATACCTGATGATGTAAGAGAGTTTCAAGACTTAAAATTTCGTGATGCAATTGAAGAGCAAGTTCATACAGGCATACAATATGTTATACAAAAATATGATTTAAAGAATTTATTTAAACGTGGCTTTTATGACATGGGAGTTACATCTAAAGAATTTTATCGTGTAGTTATAAAAAATGGTGATCCTGTTCCTGAAAGATTAGACCCCAGAACTGTAATTTATGATCCAGATGCAGATGTAGAAGATTTGCATAATGCATTATATGCTGGTGTAGATAACTATTGGACACCAAATGAAATTATAGATAGATTAGGTCATAAGCTAACTGAAAAAGATATTGACTATATAGAAGAATTATCAAGAATGGAATCATCTTGGTATCAAGATAACAATGTTCCATTTAGTTCTTATATATATACTAAAGACACATCATTAAAAGTTCGTGTAGTAGATATACAATGGCGTTCTATTAGAATGATGAAATTTAAAAAATCTCCTAATAAATTTGATCCAGAAGTACCTTATTATAAAATGCTTGCTGATGATTATAAACCAAAAAAAGGAGAAGAAATAGTTCGTAGACCAATTACTGAAATTTGGAAAGGAACTAAAATAGGACATGAAAAAATTATAGATTGGGGTCCAAAACCTAATCAATATAGATTCGAAGAAAATTATGCTGAAGCTAAATTAGATTATTTTGGAGTTATTAAAACTAATTTTAATGGTAGAACATTATCAATAGTAGATGCTCTTAAAAATATTCAAATACTATACAATGTGGTTATGTATCACATTGAGTTGTGTATGGCAAGAGCTGGTGGTAAATCTATTGTATATGATGTAGCACAAAAGCCTAAGAAAACACCATTAGCAGATGTTTTGTATCACGCTAAAAACTCAGGATTAATATTAATTAATTCAAAACAAGAAGGTCAACAAGTTTCTACATTTAATCAATTTCAACAAATTGATTTTACTTTAAGTAATTCAGTACAGCAATTAGTTAATTTAAAATTGATGTTAGAAGATACTGCTGAAAAATTAACTGGTATATCTTCAGCAAGAAGTGGTGTACAAAAACAAGGAGATTTAGTTGGAGTTACAGAACGTAATGTATTGCAATCAACTACTATTACAGCTCCAATGTTTGATTTACATTATAAAGTAGTAGGACAAGTATTACAAGATGTAGCTAACAAAATGCGTATGTGTTGGGCTAATGAAGGTCGTATGGCTAATGTTTTTGGTGATATGGGAATGCAAACCTTTAAAATTGATAAAGCAATATCATTAGATGAATACGGAATCTTTATTAAAAATAGTAGTAAAGAAGTGCAAGAGAAACAAATAATGTTACAACTATTAGAAAGATATTCTTCTACTGGAGCTGTAGAGCCATTAGCTGCTATTAAGGCTGTTAGAGGTGATAGTGCTACTGAAGTTGAAAATATATTAGTAAGTGCATTAAAAGAAATGAAAGCTCAACAAGTTGAACTTGAAGAAAGAAAAATTGCAGCTCAAGAACAGAAAAATCAAATTGATGCTCAGAAAATTCAAGTTCCTGTACAAGTTGCTCAAATTAATGCAGAGTCTGATGTTCAAGTTGCACAACTTAATAATCAAACTAAGTTGCAAATTAATGATGATAACAATACGCAAGAACAAGACATGCAATCTATTGGTCATAAGTCTGATTTAGATAAAGAATTTTTAAAATCATCAACTGGAGTAGAGCCTGACATTATTCCACCAGGTTCAGAAGAAAGAGTAGATGAAAGAATTGAAGTAATAAGAAAGAATGAATAATTCGTTATATTTGTTAAAACATTATTTTATAAAATGGAAGAAAATAAAGAAATAGAAAATGATGCTTTGGTAGAAAATAATACTGAAGTTATAGAAAATGACAATGCTATTGTTAATGAAGTAATTGAAGAAGCAAAAGAATTTGATCCTTCTAAATTTGTTTCAACAGAATTTGTAGAAACAGAAACAAAAACAGAAAGCAAAGAAGAGGAAAATTCTTTTACATGGGATAATACTGATAGTGAAGTAAAAGAAGAAACTAAATCTGAACCTATTAAGGTTGAAGAAAAAGAAATTGTACAAGAACATCCAACAACTGTTGAAAACAGTTTTAAATGGGAAGAAACAGGTATTGAAGGTGTTTCAAGCAAAGAAGATTTTGACAAAAAAATAGAAGAGTATAAAGCTTATGAAAAACAAGTTCAAGAATTTAAAACTCAAAATTTAGAATCTGAAACAGTAACTAAATTAAGAGATTTTTTAAAATATGATGATGAATCTTTATTAAAGAAAGATTTAGAATTACAAGGTTTTAAAGATGATAAATTAGATGAAGCTTTAGATACTTATAAGTACAATAACACTATTAATATTGAAGCTCAAAAAATTAGAAACACTTTAAATAAAGCAATTAAAGTAGAACAAAATAAAGTATTTGAATCTCAAAAAGCTGACCAAGCAAAGCTTGATGCTGAAAGAGACAAATCTGTGGCAGATTTAAAAAACCATTTAAATACAACCGAAACAATGTTTGGTTTTAAAATGGCAAAAGAAGAAGCCCAATTAAATAAAGTTAGAGATGATCATTTTAAGTATATTACTTCTGGTGATTTCCTTAACGACATAACAGATAATAATTCTAATTTAACAGAAGCCGCATGGTTATGGAAAAATAGAAAAACTATCTTAAATGCAATGAAAAACAAAGGTTCTCAGTTAAGCAAAAAAGAATTGCTGGATAACATTCAAAGACCTGAAACTCCTGGAACTACAAGAATATTAGATCCGAGTGGAAAGACTGATGATTTTAATCCTAATGCTTTTATGTTTGGAGAATGAAACACGAAAAATTTAATAAATTAATAATTAATATTTAAAAGGATGAAATTTCATAGTGGAACTTATGGGAAGGAAACAATTGAAAGTAATGCTTTGGTAACGAACTTACTTAAATATCCTGAGATTGCACGTAACTTAATACGTCAATACCCACAATATTCATTAACATATTTTGTTGATGGAACTTCTCGATTTGCTAAAGAAGAGCTTATCGGAGAAAATGCTTTTAGATGGTCTATCTTAGGAAGAACAAATAGACCTTCTACTTGTACTGGTACTAATGTCGGAAACGGTGTTGGACTTACTCAATTCTCTGTTGAATTTGAGGAAAATTATTTAAACCCTAATGATGTAATCAGATTTGCAGATAAATCTCAAGCTGTTGTTGTTGGTGAGCCTTCTGCTACTGCAGGTGGATATACTTTCCAATTAAAGCTTATGTCTACTGATGTTACTTTAGCTGTTACTGCTGCTGCATTACTTGCTGGTGTTACAGTTGGTAAAGTTGGTACTGCATTTACTGAAAGCTCTGAAAGAGGTTACGAAAATCATGTTTACCCAGATTGGTATATCAATCACTTAGGTATCAACAGAAAAGCTAAATCAATTAGTGGTTCAGCTCTTACTGATGTTACTTGGATTGAAGCTGGTGGACAAAGATTGTGGTACTTTGCTGATCAAGAGATTGCAATGGATGAATATCTTTATGAACTTGAATTAGATTCATGGTATTCTACTTCTACAATGGATGCTAACGGAAACTCTTCTGTTTTCGATTTAAACGGTAAGCCACTTGTAAAAGGTGATGGTATCTTAAGACAAATTGATGCTGCTAACGTTGATACTTATTCTGGTCCTTTGACTGAGAAAAGATTAACTGACTTTTTAGCTCAATTAAAATTAAATACAGGAGAAAAAATGTCTCATTGGATGGTATTTACTGGTACTGCTGGTATGGTTGCTTTCCATGAAGCAATGAAAGATTTAGTATACCCAAGTGGTAACTTAATCTATGATGCAATGGTAGGTAAAGAACAAGAAATTGGTGTTAACTTCACAAGTTATAACGCTATTGGTCAGAGAATGACTCTTGTACATAACCCACTATTTGATGATCCAAACTTGCATGGTAATGATATTGACCCAGCAACTGGATATCCTAAAGAAAGTTTCAGAATGGTATTCTTGAATATGGGAACAACTAATGGTGTTTCTAACATTGAGAAGAAAGTTAAAGGAGCTGGTGGTATTAATCGTTCTATGATTATTAAATATATTCCTGGTATGGTTGATCCATTTGATCAAGGTTCAATGAGAGCTGCAAATTCAAGAGATGCTTTCACATGTGAGATTCTTTCAGAGTCTGGTATTGTGGTAAGAAATCCTCTTTCTTGTGGTCAATTATTATTTGCATAAATTAAATTAATAACTGCAAAATGGAAAAAGTAGAAGAAAAAGAGGTTAAAGCAATTTTACAAAACTGTGAAGAGAAATCTGGAACAGCAGAAATAAGATTGTTAGACCATAAAAGAACAGGTTCTATTACTGTAAGAAATTATACAGACCTTGAAACTGGAGAACTAAAAAGATTTATTGATAAATATGGAAATGAAAAAGTTACCAGATTTACAAAAAATCGAATATACAATTTAGAAGATTTGAATCAACGATTAGAATATAATCATGTTAAATCTCATCCTATATATTGTACAGGTCCAACTCCAGTTTTAGAGGCTGTTAATATTGAAGCGGTAGCAGAAGCTGAAGTGTATCAAAAGGATATGGAAGCTGAAGCTAATTATATTGTTCGAAAACTATCAGGAGAAAAACTAAGAGATTTTGCTCGAGTTTTACTTGTTGGTAAGAGAATAAAAATTGGTGAAAATACTTCTGATAATGTAATTAAAAAGGAAATATATTTATTAGCTGAAGAATTAGAACGAGGTGCGGAATTAAGTGGTGCTCAAAAAATTGTAAATGCTTGGGGTAATCCTGAAAGAGCTTTAACTGAATTATTAGAAAAAGGAATTTCTAATATGACATTTATGGTAAAAGATGGAATTTACTATTATGGCAAACAAAAATTAGGTACTACTAAAGGATATGCTATCGAATGGTTTAATGATAATAAAGATATTTTACCTCAAATTAGAAAAGAAGTTAACTCTAAAAAATGACAATAGCCGAAATGCATAGCTTGTGTGATTTGCTTTTAGATAAAGCAGATGCACCTTGGTTTAATCCAACTGAAAAAGATACTTTTTTAAATCTTGCTCAGATTGAATTTACTGAAACTCGTTATGCTCAATTTGAATCCATTGAAAAAAGAAGAGCTGAACTTTTGCCTTTAGTTACTAAAGCAGTTTATAATTCTGTAAATACAATAAATTTAGATCTTGTAACAGATTTTTTATATGTATTGTCGGTAAGGGTTTTAATTAATGATGCTTGTCAAACAAGTGGCACAAGATTAGAACCTGTAATGCCTATTCAATTAGATGATTTTGCTGGTATGCAACAAGACCCTTTTAATAAATCAACTGATAGTAATGTAGGTTATACTCAATATAATGATGGTGTAAATAACATTATTGAAATACATTCTGATTCAGTGCCAAATCAAATTCAATTAGCATATTTAAAAATGCCTATTGATGTTAGCATAACTGTTCCAACTAATTCTGAATTACCTGATGGTACACATGAAGAAATAGTTAATATAGCAGTTAGAAAAATGATGATGACAGTACAAGATCCGAATTATCAAGTTCAATTAAATGAAATACAACAACAAGGACAATAAAATTTAAAATCATGAAAGAAGATTTAGAAAAATTAAAGGTTAGTGAGCTTCACAAAATGGCTTCAAAAATGAAAATTTCAAGTTATAAATCTTTTAAAAAAGCTGAATTAATTGACAAGATTCTCAAAGAGATGAAAGTTAATGAAAAGCCTTTAGAAGTAAAAAAAGTTGAAGTTGGCAGAAAGAAAACAAGACGTAGAAGTTCAATGACTTGGAAATAAAGTAAAAATTAATATTTAATATTTAAAAAAATGGAAATAGGTAGATCCTACATAGCGTTTAACGCTGAAGCACACGCCCCAACAAATACGGCAGGTGTTATAGACATCACTCCATCATTTAAAGTTCCTGCAAGTTCACTTGCTGGTCAAGCACCAACCATGGCTGTTATAGCTCAAAATGCTGGTAGTGCTGCTCAGGAAGTAATTACTCTTGCTGGAACATATGCTGTTGGAGATGAAGTAAGAATTACATTAGTTAGTAATGATACATCAAGACAACTTTGGAGAAAAAGTTATTCTGTAACTGTACAACCTGGTTTTACAGCTGTTGCAGATTTAGCAGAAGATTTAAGCAATCAAATTGCTCTTGATGGAGCATCAACTGAATGTCCTTACACTTCTTCTTTTTTATTAGGTGTAATTACTGTAGTAGCTAAATCAGTAGAAAAAGATACATTGAATGCAACTGTATTCACTAACTCTGCTTCTGGTACAATAGCTGCAGTAAGAACAGATGGTGTATTATCAGAAGGGCAACCGGCTGATTTAGAAGCAAAAGGTATTCCAGCTGATGAAGTACTTTCTGCTACGTATGATACGTACAGATTTGAATACAGACCAACAACTCCTCAACCATTTATTGATATGGCTGGTAGAAAATCTATAGAAATTGTTTTCTTTAGTGCTACTGGAGGTGGTGGAGCTGCTGATTTAAAAGCGATTATAGACGCTCTTTAAAAAGTAAGAATAATTATAAATTATGAGAGCTGACATAAGTTAGCTCTCTTTATAATATTATTATGGCAACATTAAATGAATTTGCATATAATATCAGAAACATTGGTAGAGCTGGACAAAGTGATGCTGATGATGAAAGATTAAAAATTGATATGATTAAATTTTGGATTAAAGGCTATAGAGCTAAATTAATTCATGATTTAACATTTGCTGGTAAAATGATTGACCCTCAGTTAATACAAGACTTAGGTGTTGTTCCTGTTACTGAAGTTGATAAAGCAGATTCTGATTGTCCAGAATGTATTGAATGGGGTTGCAATGTTTTAAAAGTTGAGATTCCAAAATTAGTTGATTTACCTAATAATAGAGGATTAATCTTTATTGGGTTAATTGACAAACAAACTCCTATTGTATTAGATTATCCTGATACATCATTTTACAAAAGACAAACAAGGTTTGGTAATAAATTTCATAGAGCATATTTAATTAACAATAAATTGTATATAATCACTAAACAAAGTAATAGTGAATTAAAATACATAAATGTTAGAGGTGTTTTTGAAGATCCTACTAAAGCTTTTACATACACAGTGCCTGGGTGTGATAAAATTTGTTATGATGATAATATAGATACTTATCCAATACCAATGCGTATGTATGAGCCTATTACACAAGGAATATTACAAAATGAATTAAACATTACACTTAATAGCGTCAATGACGAGTTAAATAATGCAAGACAAAACTATCAGCCAGAAGGACAATGATGGAGCTTTAACTTTGTATGGAATATATTTAAGGACAAAAGAAGAGGTAAACAAAGATATTTCAGAATTACCTAAAAGCTACACTAATGTTAGAAATATAGGTTATAGACTATATGGTGATATAGTACGCACTTATTTTAAATTAATTTTCATTGAAATTTTAAATGGATTTTCTTATCCATTATTAAACAAATTCGGCTTTCTGAGGGCTGTAAAAACTTTATGTACAAGATATAATCCAAGTACATTTTCTTTTAAAAAAATTAACGGAAAAACAATTCGTGAAAAAATTGATTTAGATATTAATAAAACGGATGGTTTTTTTTATTTTATATTTTGGGATTCTCCAAAAAAATATCGACATTATAGATTTAGACCTTCTAAAAAATGGAAGTCATTACTATTTAAACAAGTAACTGAAAAAGAAATGGATTTTCCTGATTATAGTTTATTGCGTTATGGTAAATATGCTACAAATTCTTATATTCATAAAATAAAATAATATGAGCTCAACTAAAGTATCAATACAAACAATAATAGGTAATGTTATTGGCAATTTAGGTATTCGAAATGTAAATAATGTCATTGATGATTTTGCACGTTGGGCTGTAGATGCAGAGCTTAAAATAGGTAGTCAATCATCATATAAAAGATTTGAATGTGAAATAGATGTTAAAGATAGGAGAGCTTGTTTGCCTGATAATTATATTTCGTTAATTGCATTAAAAAAAGGAAATGAGATACTCGATTATTCATTACAAGACTTTAAAATATTTAGTAAAGGAGCGACACAAGGATTACAAGAAGGAGAAGAAAGAAGATTTATTAGTGGGAATTTACAACCACATGATCCAGGTGTACCAAATGTATTAAGTGTAGAGTTTTCAGGTACATATGTTGTAGGAGAAATTGTACAATTAACAATAAATAATAATAGAAACGGAACAGTAACTATTAATACATTTAATTACACTATACAAGTTGGTGATACATTAACTACAATAGCTACAAATTTTGCAAATGTAATAATGGCTGTTTCTAATTTAGGATATACAGTTATATCTTCTGGTCCAGTTTTAAACATTACTGCTAATGATAACTTTACAAGTTTATTAATTACTCCATTTACGGATAGTATTTTAGGTAAAATTGAAGTTGCTATTTTGCAAAATAGAAGATTACCTTCTGATTGTGAAACATCAGTAACTACATCTAATGGAACTATAAGAAGAACATCACCTAATTTAGCTAATTTAGCTGCAGCTGATTTAAATACAGGAAATCAATCTCAACATAGTAATGCTATTAATATGTGGGGTCAACCACAATCTGGATATTCAGTTAATGATAATAAATTTTCTATTGAAAATGGATATATCTATTTTAATGTAATGAATAATGAAAAATTAGGTCTTGCATATTTAGGTGTTGATTTAGATAAAGATGGGTGGCCGCTAATATCTACAGTACATGAAGATGCAGTTACGCATTATTTAATGTATATGTATAAAGCAAGAGATTTTTATAATGGCAAATTACCTGGTGGTGTTTATAAAGAAATGCAAGCAAGGTGGTTTTGGCTTTGTGGTCAAGCTCGTGGAGATGATGAAATGCCTGATGGACAAAAATTAAGGCAATTAAATAATATGTGGGCTCAATTATTACCATTACAAAATAAAAATTATTTTTAATGCCAGAAAGATCTACAAATACTTTCCAAGATGGAATGAGATTAGATATTGATAAATTAAATCAACCTAAATCTTCATATCGTTATTCTTTAAATGGTAGACTTGTTTTTAATAAAGACGGTACATTTTCATGGGAAAGACCAAATGGACAAAAAGATTCTTTTCAAATTGAACCTAATAATGGATTAGATTTATCAAGTTATTCTCCTTTAGGTTATGCTGGACAAGATAATTTAATTGTATTAATATCTAAATCTAAAACAAATAACTTTAGTGAAATAGGATTATTTATCACAGATAATAATGGTATTGGTGAATATAAAACATTATTTAATGATACAAATGATCCTAATGGAGATTTATTAGATTTACATCTTCATAATCAAATTGAAGCAAGATTTGTATATGAAACAGATAATATTTTAAGAATATATTTTGTTGATGGTGTTGCTAATGATAGTAATCAACCAAGAGTATTTACATTTAAATATGATAATTTATTACCTAAAAATGATGTTAACTCTTATTCTGCAGTTACTACATCAGTACATAGTATAAATTCTCAAAGTGAAATTAATTTAGGACTTATAAAATACATAAGAACTATTGTAGGTCAAGGAAATTTATTATCAGGACAATATCAATACACTTATAGATTAGCATCTAAAGTAGGTTATCGTACACCATGGTACCCATTAACAAGACCAGTTTTTGTAACTACAGATAATGTAAGCACATTAAATCCATGGGAATATGAAATGGAATCAAGCGGTTTAGATACTGCTAAAGCTATTGAATTAGAAGTAAAAGGTATAGATTTAAGATTTGATGAAATAGAAGTAGCATATGTATTTTTGACTACTGATAGCACTCCAACTGAAGCTAATATTTTTAGTATAGTTGAAATATCTTCTAATACAATGACATTTACACATCGTTCTAATGATGGAGAAGTGTTATTAATTGAAGAAATACCAGCTTTTTATCAAGGTATAAGAAAAGCTAAAACATTAAATATAAAAGATACTACATTATATTATGGAAATATAGTCGAATCTTCTTTTGATGTTGATACAGAATTAGTTTTACAAAATTTACAAGTTGAAGCATATTTTAGAGATATGCGTTCTGATCAAAAAAATATTGATCCGTTTTTTCAAGATGGTAGAGATTCATATGTAGCTGGTTCTTCTGGTTTATCAGTTCCACCTGTAATGTTAAATGATGTTTATCCATCAGAAAAAATTATAAAATCTTTACATAGTGGAGTTGGGGGTACTGAAGATTATGATATTAAAGAAGATTATATTAATTATAAAGGCACACAAGTATCTCATTTAACTAAAGGATATTTTAGAGGAGAAACATATAGGTTTGGAATTGTGTTTTTTGACAAATTAGGTTTTCAAAGTTTTGTTTATCATTTATGTGATGTAAAATTACCTCAACAATCTTCAGATGTTTATACAGCTAATAGAGTTAAAGCAGATGATACTGTTGTTCCAGTAGCTACAGTAGCATTAACAGAAAAAGCATGGACAACTACAACATTTGGAGCAATATTAGATGATGATTTAGTAGATGGTGTAAGTGCTTCATTTGCACAAGATTCATTTATAAGAGTTTTAGGATTAAAATTTCATGGTATTGATATAACTACTATAAAAAATCAAATTAGTGGTTTTATGATAGTAAGAGCATCTTGTGATAATGAAATTTTAGGTCAAGGTTTATTAATGTCTTGCACAAGGCAAGATGATAATACAAGACCAATGCCTTTTGGAGTTCAAAAATGGCAAGATTTAAGTACATCATTACCACCAACTGCTGGTTCTGATGTAGGCGATGTCATTTTAGATTTTGGTGAAATGGAACAAGGTGTAAATCAAGCAACTGCTACAGCTGGAAATACTAATCATTATTTAGTAAGACCAAATTTAAGTGTATTATATATGCCTGATTATATGTTTGAATATGCTCAATTACCAATAGCACAAACATCAGATAGATTAACAATGATAAGTGGAGCATGGCAATTACCAAATTCAGATTTATATGGTTCTGAAAATGCAGAAGCTAATCAATACTTTACTTGGGAAGAACCATATACATCACCAGAAAGAGGAAGGTGTCAAGTAAGAAAATTATATAGTACAAAAGAAAATTATCATCAAACAGCTGTAGAACCTTATCCTGTATATTTAAGTGAAGCAGAAGTAACAGAAATAATTCCATTAGGGTTAGGAGAATCTAAAGATAATTATGATGGTATATTAGATTTGAAAAATGAAGTAATATTTAGTAAAGGTGCTACTATGGGTTATAGTGAAAATGGTGTTCCTATGCCTGACCATGTTGGAGATGGAATGTTTACTATGTTTGTAAAACATGGTAATTTTCAACCTCCTGGAGTACCTAAAGTTTCTTATTCTCCATTTTTATTGCCTAATGGCACACAACATCAAGGTTCTTGGGTTTGTAATTATAAAAGACCAAACAATAATCCTTATGGTGGATTAAATATATCTTCATTAGAAACTACAATATTTTTTAGCACAGGACATTTTCAACCAGTTAATAACCCATTGTTTGATACACAAGGAATGCCTATAAATGATATTTTTGATGATGTTGAGGTTTGGGGTGGAGATTGTGTATTAGATTATTTTGGTTTTGTTAGAGTTTATGGAAGATTTAAAGATCCTGCAAATTGGAATAATGACCCATTTGATACAGCAATTGGTGAAATATTTCCTTTAGAAAGTAGAGTACATCATCCAATGAGATTAGCACCATCTCAAGAAGGACCAATATATCCAAGTGTTGGAATTAGACCACAATATGAATATGAATTAGGTGGTACAGATTGGCCGGATGGAATATTTAATACAGAACAGTCAGGAGAAATTAAACAATTATTAGAAGAGTTTAATATCAATGCTGTTTTATTCTATCAAGAAACTGTAATGCTATATAGTGCTAAACCTTTAAGATTTCAATTTAATAGTAATTTCCCTGTACGTTGGAGATATTCACAAAGTAAATTTTATGGAGATGAAGTAGATTCATGGAGAATATTTTTAGTTAATGATTTTAGAGATTTAAATGGAGAATATGGTTCTATAACAAGTAGTATGTTTTTATTTAATGCTATATATTCTTTACAAGAAAGTGCATTAGGAAGATTAAGAGCTTCAGATAGAGCATTAGTTGAATCTGCAAATCAAGGGTCTTTAACAACAGGTATAGGAGAAAAATTAGATGGTGTAGATTATGTAAATACTGAATTTGGTAATCAACATCAATGGAGTTTATTTAGTTCTGGAAAAGCTTTTTATTGGGTAGATGTTAACAATAGAAAAATATGCAGATTTGCACAAGATGGTTTTATAAACTTATCTGATGCAAGAGGAATGCATCAATTCGCAGTTAATGAATTTAAATATTATGAAAATAAAGATACTCCAGTTGATGGTTTTGGAATAACAGGGGTTTACGATTTTAATAATAATGAAGCATTATTTTCTTTTATTAGAAATAGAACAATAACATTAAAAAATGATATTTATATTACAGATTCTATATCTAAAGAAAATTACTATGAATTAGATAATTTAGATTTATTTGAATTTATTAATTCAACAGCAGTAAATCTTAATGTAATTAAAAATAACACAGCGTTTGGTTCTAACAATTTACTTGCTTTTTACTTATATAATAATGGTGTTAATCCAATAAATGTTAATCAAGTAGATAATACTGGAACAACATTAATTACAAATTTAACAAGTGGTAATACTATTAAAATTTTCAGAAACTCTTTAAATGATGATTGGGAATTTACAGGTGTAACATTAGCATCTTTATTATATAAAAAATATAATGTTTTAGGATATAATGAATCAGGAGATTATTTTAATACATTTTATAGTTATAATGCAAATTTTTATATTAAAAATAAAACTTATGTATTAGTTTATGACTCTAATATTTCTAATCAAATATATGTTGATGGTTTAGGAGATATAGGTAGATATTCTAATGTTGTAGAAGGATCAATTTTTGAACCTATTTTTAATGAAAATGCATCTATGACAAAAGTGTTTGATAATTTTTTAGGTAATGCTACATATGATATTAATGATTCATTAGTTTCAATGCACATGTTTACTGAAACAAATTACGAATTTTACAATGTTTTAAGTGATACAAGAAAAGAATATAGAGAAGATATTTTAAGAATGCCTTTAAGAACTGAAACACAAGGTTATAGAATGAGAGGTAAGCATTTAACTACAATATTAAAATTTTCATCATTAACATTTGATAAAACAAGAATTACAAGTATTTCAATTAATTACAGACTTTCAAATCCAAGATAATGGCAGTATTTACACAAACACAAGAATTAGGTAGGCAAGGGGAACAGGTTGATTTTAAAATGGGTAAAAATAGAGCTCTTTTAAATTTAATGGGTTATAAAGCAGATGGAACACAAAATTGGTGGGGAAAAACTAAAAATTTTCTTCCTATACCTACTGGTATAAATAATAGAATTGCTGCTAAATTAGCTGGTGAAGGTTCTGATACTCAAAAAGTTATTCAAGCTACACAAGATGAAAGACAAGCGGCTGGTGGTGGAAAATTAGCATTTGCTTTAAATTTAGCTAAAACATTATCTGGATTAGGTCTTGGAGGGGGAGATATGGGTGGAGAAGCTGTTGGAGAAGGAGCTGATATTGCTACTGATTTAGCAACATCAGAAGGTTCTAATATGTCTAAATTAGGTAGTTATAGTTCTGCTGATTGGTCTAAAATGGGTTCTTCGGGAGCTCCAGGTGAAGCTAAAGAAATGTCTAAAATAGATGGTATGCTTTTTAAATTAGGTGTAGATATTAATTCAGAAGAGGGAAAAGCTAAAAGAGAAAAATTAATGGAAGAATTAGGGTTAAATAAAGATAAATTAAAATCTGAAGCTTCTAAATTAGCAGATGAATTAGCAGATAAAAGTTATAATGAATGGAAACAACGCATGGAAACAGAGGGTTACACAGTTAATGGTAAACAAGCATTAGATGATTCAGGTAACGTATTATTTGAATTTTCAGAAAAAGCAGCTGTAAGTGGCGGGAAAACATTTTTGAAAGGTGCATTAGGTGGAACAATAGGAAGTGGAATACAAATGGTGGGATTATCTTCAGATATTTCTAAAGCTGGAGATCAAAAAGCAGAAGAATTAAAAAGTCAAACAAATTTAGATACATTTAATTATTTATAATTATGACAGAAAATAATAACAATCCTACATGGACAGAAGCAGACCAAAAAAGTTATGATTATTTATCAAAACTTAATGAAGGTAGAAAATTAGGTGGCAAAAAAGGTATGATATTAAATAGTTTAATAGCTAAAAAAGAAAGAATAGCAAAACAAAACCAAGTTGTTACAAATTCTCAAAATAAGAATGAAACAGGTTTTGATTGGTCTCCTGAAAAACAAAAGGAATATAATAGACTTGCTAATATGTCTGCTTCTCAAATGACAACAGCAGAGTATAGATCTTTTAATGGTAATCCAGGTAATAATGAAATTGGTTTACAAAGAGAATATGAAAACTTTATTAAATCTGATGTTAAAGCTGCTAAAAAACAAAGAAAAGATGATATATATAATTTAGGTTTATCACAAACTAAATTTAAAAATCAAAAAAATTTTAAAGAACCTGATGAAGATTTATATGGTAAAGGATTAGATAAAAAAACATTTTATCAAAATTATTTTCCATCTGTACAAAGAGCGTTAAAAGACTCAGATATACACCCACAAGTTGCTATGTCACAGTTATGGATTGAATCAGGTGGTGGAAAAACTATAAAAAAAGATAGAGGTTTTGCTGGAATGTTTGGAGTTAAAGGTAAAGTTGGAGACAATAATTCAATGCTTTTACAAACACAAGAAGAATTTGCTACTGAAGCATTAGCTAAAAAATGGGCTGCAAAAAGAGCAAATAGAATTGTAGGTCAACCATTTAAAACTAAAAATGGTAAATACAGAGTTAAAGTTAAAGAACCTTTTAAAAAATATAATTCTTTTGAAGAAGCGTTAGAAGGTTATAAAAATATATTTAATTCTGATAGATACGCTAAAGTAAGAGAATTAAGAAATGATCCTAAAGCTCAAGCAAAAGCTATGGGTGAATCAGGATATGCAACAGCAGCAGATTATGGAAAAACTTTATTAAATGTTTTAGATGCAGATTATGAACAAGATTATTCTAAAGGTGCTTCTACAGAAAATTTACCAAATGTATTTTTAGAAAAAAATACTCCATTTTCAAAAAAAGTATTATCTGATGCTGGTTTAAAAGAAGATGGATTTATTGTTTTAAATAAATCTGCAGATGGTTCAACTGATTTAAATAGTAAATATGAAAATTATTATGCTCAACCTTTTCAATTAAATCAACAAGGAGATAGTAGACAGAAAATAATGCAAATAGGTAATAAAACCTATTTAAGAGATTCTGAAGGAGAAGGAGTAGGAAGATTGTTTGAATTGTCATGGAGCCCAGAATTAGCTTCTGAAGATTATCAACGAACTTTAAATGGTGGAAAAAATTTACCATTTAATTATCAAAGATCAAATGCTGGTGGTGTTGGTAAAGGAATGAGAGAAATGGGAGATGATTTTGTTGATGGAATTTATAAAGCTGGCTTAGAATTAGCTGATGAATATCAAGCACAAAATATAGAGGAAGGTCGTGACGCTCTTGCTTATTCTAAAGAACAATTACAAGAAATATTAAAATATAGAAATTTAGGAGATGGTTTTGAAGTTGAAGATCCTCAAAAATATGCAAGAGATAAATTAATTTATCAATCAAAAGTAATTGTTCCTTATGTTGAAAATCAAACATTTGAAAGAGAAAAAAGAAATGCAGAAATGCTTGAAACTGCAGAAGATAATCTTTTAGATTTAAAATTAAGAATGAATGATGAAGATGCACCTTCTCAACAAGAAATTGAAGAAGCTCAATCTTTAGTAGATGCATTTAGAAAAGGAAATAAAAAAACTTCTCAAGAATTAAATACAATAAGACAAAAATTACAAGAAAGTGCAAAATCTCCTGTTTATGAAGAAGATAGAAATCAATTTTATTATTTATTTGATAGAGCAAAATTAAAAGAAGGTGAACAAAATTATTCTGAAAAAGGAGCAACAATTGATAATATTTTAGATAGAGCATTACCAGATGTAATGTTTGCTGATGGAAGAACAGGTGGTGATGTATTAAATGCATATTTACAAGAACAAAAAGACTTAGGTTCTGGTTCTGGTTCAGGTTCAGGTTCAGGTTCTTCAAGAAGTTTTAGTTCTTCTGGACCTGGAAAAAACGAAGGAGCAGATTATCAAGAAACACCTGATATTGATTTAGGTGAAACTCCTACATTAGATGATATAACAACTTCTACAGATTATGTTGTAGATGAAGTAACAAATGAAATACAAATTCCTAAAAAATCAACTAAAGAAATACAAGCAGAAATTGATAGGTTAAATGAATCTATTGATTTAGCAAGTCAATCTCCAGAAACTGTAGGTGCTTATGCTCCTGATTCACAAGGTATAGATTACGCTGGATATGCTTCAGATATAGGTAGAGGTATTGCTGGTTTAGCTGCTGCTCAAACAGAAATTCCTAAATATCAAACAGGAGATATGTATAATTTAGCTAAAGCTGAAAAAACTCAACGTAGAAATTTAGGTTTATCTGATGAAGAGACAGCATTTGCACAAAATATTGCAGAGCGTGGATATGGTTATGATGTTAAGAACATTAGAAGATTAGCTGGTGGAAGTGCTGGAGTTGCATTAGGAAATTTAGGTAGGGCACAAACACAATTACAAGATTCTTATAGAAATATTGCAGCACAAGATCAAGTTGCAAGAAGAGCTAATAGGTCAGAGTTTTATGCTGGAGCTACACAAGATGAAATGATTAATAGACAACAATTTGAAGATGATTTAACTCAAGCAATGATGACTAAACAAGCTGGCGCTGGTTTAGTTGGAGATGCATTAAGCAATATTAAAGATAGAAGTCAATTTGAAAAATCATATGGAAAAGGTTCTGCATATTATGAAATGATGAAATCTAATTACATGACTGCTGAACAAGAAAGATTAGATAGTATTGAAGCAACAAAAACTGCAAGATCTAAAGCATTAGATGATCTAAAAAAATCAAGAAATGAATTAGAAGGTCAATTAGATTTAGAAAAACAAAATTTATTGAAAAATAAACCAGGTAATGCATTTATTGAAGATGAAACTAAAGAGCAAATTACAGAAAATAAAGAATCAGGTTCTGGTATTTTAGATTCTGTTGATAATTTTAAAGGTTCTACTGGAAGTCAAGAAGATAAAATTGAATTGAAAAGATTAATGGATGAAGAAGGATTAAGTATGCAAGAAGCTGTAGCTAAAATGAATACTCCTGTTTCTGAAGAAACTTTAAATGAAGAAGAAACTCCTGTTGTTCAAGAAACTGATGTAGTTCAAGAAAATGATACAGTTGAAGAAACTAATGTGGTTGAAGAAATTCCAAACGAAGTTATACAAGAAGAAGAAGAAATCAATCCAAATGTAGAGGGTGGTAGTTTAGATGAACCAGATGAAGCTGGACAAGCTCTTGTAGATTCTCTAACTGAAGAAGAAATTGAAGCGGCTGAATTAGGAGGTGTACAAGAAGATTTTATATTAAATGTAGATGATGTAAAAACTGCTGATGATGCTGATAATCTTCCCAGAACAATTAAAAAAGGAGAAGAAAATAAAAATCCTATGGATAATGTGAAAAATTTTGTTAAAAGTGTTGAAAGTGAAATGCCTAAAAATTGGACTCCTTCTTTAGATCAAGTAAGTGATGCTGTAGAAGCGGGAATAATAGAAACAGGTATTAGTGGTACAGAAGCAACTAAAGAAGATAACAAGAAAATATACAATTGGTTAAATAATAAAGAAGGTGCTGCTAATACAGAAAAAACTAAACCAAATTATAGTAATTCTGCAGTAAATGATAGTGGTGAATTAGTATTTAATTTCAATGGTAAGAAAGTTAAAAAATCAGATTTTGCAGACGCTCCAATGGAAGAAAAAAATGATGGTCAAGATTATATAAGAAATATTCATAATGAGGAAGCAGCATTTGGTAGCTTTAATGGAACTGGAGTTGGAAATTATGGATATACTGGAACAGGAATAAGGGGTAGTGCTTTATTAGAATATTATAATCAAGCTGAAGGTAGTAAAGCGGAAAAAGCAATGGCTACAACTAATAAATATATTATTGGTGAAGATGGTCAAGGTAAAATAAATGGTAATACTACTATATTACAAGATTTAAATATCTCAAGGGAAGATTTTGATAAGTTATCTGATGATGTTAAATCAGAATTTGTTAATTGGAAATTAAATACTGGTAGAGGAACTACAGATTTAGTTCTAATAGCTTCTGGTGGAGATTGGGATGGTGATAAAGCATATAAATTTGATTCTCCTTCTTCTGATAAAATTAAAAATATTGATTTAGCTCAATTAACTAAAAAAGATTTAAATGCAGCAAGACAAGAATTGTATAAAGGAAGAATTGAAGGGTTAAGAAAAGAAGCAAACAAACCAGATGATGGTGCAGCTGATTACGAAAGTGAGAAAAAAAGATATCAAAAGTTATTAGAACAAGCAGAAAAGGGATATAACAATTCACAAAAATATAGATAATATTAAAATAATACTTTAAATTTATAACATGGCAGATTGGGGTTTATATACAGCGTTAAGAGGAACGGATGATTGGCAAACTAAGCGTGCTGATGCAATGATGAATTTCCAAATGATGCAAGGTTTAGCTGAAAAAAGAAAAGCTGAGAATCAGGAACGTATGGAAATGGAAGCTAAGCTTAATGAGTATCAAGAAGCTATGCGAAATTTAGATGTTCTTAAACAAGATCAAGAAAGGGTAAGAGGAGTAGAAAAAACAGCAAGACAAGATATTATTTCTGGTATAGCTAAATACGATGGAGATGTTAAAAGATTTATGTCAAGCGGTGGTATTAGTGTATTAGGAGAATATAAAAGAGCTATACAAGAATCTGGTGAATTTAATGATGCTATAGAAAATAAAAAAAATATGGCTTTATATTTACAAGATAGAGCTAATGATATGTGGATAAGATCAGTAGATTTTGAAGATGAAGAAATAGATGAAAAAACTGGAAAAAAGAAAAAAGTAAAAAAGAAAATATCTATGCAAGACCAAATTCAAATGTTTGAAGATGGAAAAATATCAAAAATAAATTATGCTGGTGGTGAAAAGAAAATAAAATTAAATCCATCTATGTTTAAAAATGCATATAAAAATGCTAATAATCCTTATTCTAAAGATAATTACGTTAGTTCAAATGATATTTTTAATGCTGCTGCAATGTTAGGTAGTAAAGAACAGGCAGCTGAAATGGCACAAACATATGGTAAAAATTTAAAAGAATCTGGTAATATTGAAAACGCTTGGAGATGGAAAGCTGGAGATCCTACTAAATTGATGGAATTAGAACAAAAACAAAATCAATTTGAAGACATGATGGATTACAGATATTGGGCTGCAGAAGAAAAATTTGCTGCTGCTACAGGTACTGGAAAATATTCAGGTTCTGGTGGAGGTGGTTTAGGAGACCCTTCTAAAACTTCTATAATGGCTCCTGTATATACATTAGGTAGAGATTTAATGGGTGGTAAAGGAAAAACAGATAATGTAGATGCTCAAGTAACTGATCCAATGCTTGCAACAAAAATGGCTAATCAAATGTTTGAAAAAAGAACAGAGGTTACAAAATTAAATGACAATTATATAAATTCAGATTATGATTATAAAGGTAATGTATCTATGATAGGAGCAAATGGTGAAATTAAAAATTTTCCAATGGGTAATTTAGCTATGGAGCTTGGACATATAGATGAATCTGCTAATTTTATAAATAAAAATGGTCAAATGTTTATGACAGCTACTGTTTATGGTGCTGCAAACAAAAGAGGAACTATATATGATGATGAAAATGATTTTACTCAATTTCAAGATTCAGGAGATGATAATATAGCTGGTGCAGTTAGAAAATATACAGATCCGTTAACTGAAGCGGAAGGCTATATGGCACAAGTATTAATACCAATTACAAATATTTTTGAAGGTAATACTTCACAAATTATGGATGAAACAATAGGTCTTTCAAGAAAATATGAAGGCCCTCAACAAACTACTACATTTAATGCTGTTCAAAGACAAAATTTAATGAGTGGTATGTATAATGATGAAATTATGAGTAATGCTGGTGGGTATAATTATACTGAAGCAAATAATTCAGGAATGGATTTATTAAAATAATATTATTTAATTATTATGGGAGAATACGTTGAAAAACCAAAACAACCATCTGGTGGAGTACCAGGTTTTGGAAGAGAAGATATGAGAGATAGAAGCTCTGAAATTATTGATGATTCAGGTAATATTGATTTAAGTGATGAAAGAGTATTAGAGAGAGCAAATGTATTTAGTACATTAGATAGACTTGGTTATGATTCTAACAAATTAGATTTATTAGAAAGAGATTATGAACAAATGCTTAATAGCATTAATTATGGTCAAGGTAAGCCAGGTATTGAATTAGATGTTGAAGATCCTTGGTCACAAGATACTTATGAATTTCAAAGAAGTTTCATAGGTGACATGGCTGTTAGTTTTTACAATAGGGGAGCTGTTGGAATGCTTTCAGGTATAGCACAAATAGTTCCATCTGTTGCGTTAGCAGCAAGCCCTAAAGAATCACCTACAGATGAATTTTTTGGTAATTGGATATCTTCTGTTAATAAATGGGAAGAGGGAGCTAAATTAAAACAAAGTGATAAAGCTAAAGAATCATTATGGGATAATCCTAATGCAAATAATATTGGTTCGGCTTTTGGTGATGGACTTGGTTTTGTAGCTGATATAATTTTAGGAAGTAAAGGGTTTGGAACGGCTGCAAAAGCTTTATCATATGGTGCAAAAATGACTCAAGCAGCAAGACTTGGAAGTTTTATAACGGGTACTTTACAAATGCAAAAAGATTTATTTAAAGAAGGTAGAAGAGCTGGATTAAATGATCATGATAATGCAAGAATGTCAATTGGATTAGGCTCTATAGTTTCATTAATGGAAGGAGCTGCAATAGAACAACTTGGGTTAATTGCATCAAGACCAATAACAGGAAAAGTAGCAACATCAGTTTTAAAAGGAGAATTAAGTGCAATTGGAAAAGCTGGTGGAAAATTAAGTGTTGAAAGTTTTGAAGAAGTAACTAAACAATTTGCTCGAAAATTTGGAACTAAATTAAAAGGATATGGTTCTAAAGCATTTGAAGGTTACACAGTTGAAGCTATTCAAGAGGGTACTCAAACTTATATGGAAGAGTGGGGTAAAAACATGTATGATGTTATTTGGGGGGAAGGTAAAAAAGGTCAAGGAAGATACGGAGCTGATGTAACTTCAAAAAAAACATTTCAACATGCTTTGACTGCTGGATTAGTTGGTGGATTAGTTGGTGGAGTTTTAGGGGGTGGTGGTTCAATGATGCGTGGTGTACCATCTCAAACTTTACATAATTATATAGATAATGCTGTTTTATCAAAAAAACCTGGACAAATTGTTAGGTTAAAGAAAATGGTAAACAAAATGAACTCTTTAGGTAAAATTGAAAACTCAAAAGATGTTCATGCTACTATTGATAAAATGATTAAATTTTCTCAAAATGTAGCTCCTTTAGGATTAAAATCTTCTAAAGCTAAATTGCAATTATTTCAATTAATGGACTTAGAAGCAGAGTTTCAAAGTCAATTTGGAAGTAAATACAAAATTACTAATAGCACTCCAGGTTTAATTGCTAATGCATATAGAAAAAATGAAAATCAAGCTTTAATGGTTAATAAATTTTTGCAATTAGAAATGCAAGATATTATTGACAATAAAGATTCTAAAGAAAGTAATCCTGTTAAGTTTGAAAAAAAATTAAACAAATACGTTAAATTATTTCAACAAATAAATTCAAACAAAATTGATCCTAAAAATGATAATGAAGTTTTAAAAAATGAATTAGTTAAATTAATGTCTCCAAGAGTTAAAAAAGCATTTTTAGAAAGTGCATTAAAAGATTCTGGAGTAGAAGTAACAAGCAAAGAAGAGACACCAAAGTTTGAATATTATGATTTAGGAGATAATAAAAAAGCTTCGCAAGAGGTAATAGACAATTTTGTTGATTTAGCAACTGAACAACAGGAAACTGCTAAAAATGGTAATGAACAACAAAAACAAGCTTTTAAAGATAAATTAGAAAAAGAATACGGAGTTACTGAAGAAGAATTTAATTATTTAAAAGACAATTGGAAATTTGGTAAAAAATTCTCTGAAAATTTAGATTCATTAGAAAAAATTAAAGTTGATAAAGATGATGTTGTAGAAGAAAATAGAATAGAATCTTTAGAAAAACAAATAGCAGAACAACAAAAAATATACGATGCAAATAAAGATGCTAAAGCTGGTGATAATAATGTTGGAATTGAAGCTAAACAAAAATTAGAAAAATTACAAAAAGAATTAAAAATTGAACAACAAGCAACCTTTATTGCTGAAAAACCAGTAAGTGAAGTTATAGGGTTTAAAGACAAAGCTGATAGTGAATTTTATAAAGAAAATTTAAAAGCTATAACTAAACGAGCAGAAGAACTTCGTAAAGCTAAAAAACCAGTATCTAAAACAGGTAGAACTATTAAGGATTTAATAGAGCAAGTTAAAACACAAAAAGATTTAACTGAAAATGATTTAAATGCATTTCAAAAAGAAGCTGATGAAATTCCAGAAAGTGATTTAGATGTTTTTGAAAGAGAGGAATTAATTAATGAAATAAGTAAGAGAAGAGAAAAAATTAAAAAAACCAAAAAATTAGGACCATCTCTAATTGATTCAGATGCTATTAATAAAGAACTTGAAGAAGCTGAAAAAGAAAAACAAGATGAAATTAAAGCAAAAAAGAAACTTAAAGTTGATGAAAAAATTGATGAAGTTAAAAAGGAAAAATCTCAAGTAAATAAAGAAATACAAGATATAAAAGATACATTAGATTTTTTAAATAAAATTATAGCTGATTCAGAAAATAATTCTATAAAAGGAATTAATGAAATTCAAAAACAAATAGAAACTTTAAAAAGTTTGCAAAAAGGACAATCATTTGCAAAAACTAAAAGAGGTCAAAATTTACAATCAATAATTACTAATCTTGAAAATGATTTAAGAAATTCTTTTACAAGTATTAATGCAGTAAAAAATAGAACAAGAGAACTTGAGCAAGAATTAAATCAATTAAATGATATTTCTAATGATTTAAATAATAAAATACAATATTATCAATCTTTATTAAATAATAATAAATTTTCTTCTTTAGAAAATCAAGAATTAGATAATGAAATTAAAAATCTTAAAAAAACAAGAACTTTAATTGAAGATTTAATTGAAAAGGTTAAAAATGCAATAAGTAAATCTAAATTTATTTTAAAAGAATTATTAAAAATTGCTGATTCTAAATTTAAAATTATAAATCAATTTGCAAAAAATACTGGATTTGAAAGATTATCTACTGAGCAAATAAAAACAAAAATTAAAGATGATACACTAATTGAAAATTATTCTGATTTAGATAATGAATTAACATCATTAGAAAATGAAGCATTAAAAGTAATAGATGATGTAGAATTTCAAGAAGAGGTTTCTAAAAAAGAACAAACACAATTAGATGGATTACAAAATAAATTAACTAAAATAGATAGACAAATTCGGTTTTTAGAAGATTTAAAAGAAGATTTAAATGAAGTTGCAGAAGTTAAAGTAGAATTAAAAGAAGAAGTTAAACCTAAACCAAAACCAAAAGAATTAATTAGTGAAGATGAAAAAATAACACTTGAGGTTAAATCTGAAAAAGCTGATATAGAAAAAAGAAGAAAAGATGATTTAGAAATAGGTGTGCCTTTAGGAGACTATATTAGTGTTCAAGGAAACTCTAAGGCTCAATTAATAAAATTTAGAGAATACTTAACAGATGTGTTGGGCTGGGAAAGAATGCCTATTGGTTACTCTGAAGGAAATTTAACTCTTGACTACTTAGGTACTACTTTAAAAATTCCTGCTGAAATTATTGAAATGGGCGGAGGAGCAAGCACTACATTAGGTATAGATATAAAAGATGTAATAAATGCTAAATACGATGCTGAATTAGCTGCTTTAGAAAAAGCACCAAAACCAGATAGTAATGAAGCTGAACTTCTTGGCGTAAATAAAACCAATGTTAATGAAAAAATAAAAAATATAGAAGAACAATTAAAAAATCCAGAAATAAATGCTCTTAAAAAACAGATTTTAGAAGTAGAATTAGCTTCTATAAAAGCTATGTTTCCTAATAACGTTGAAACAATACCAGATGAAGATGAATGGAATAGCATAATAGCAAACATTTATAGTGATGATGATTATGATCAAAGAGTTTCAGATGAAACGAATGAATGGAATGAAGTTACAAAAACTGATTTATTTAGTAAATTATCTAATCATTTTCAAAAACTATTTCCAAATATACCTATTAATATAATAGATAATGCTTTATGGAAATTTGGTCCAAAAACTATTGCTCAGGTTAATAAAAATGGTATTAATATTAATAAAAATACCGCTTTACAAACATCTTTAATACATGAATTTGCTCACGTATATCTTGAGATTTTAGGAAGAGATAATCCAATTATAAAAAATGGTTTAAAATTTATAAAAGACACGCAGTTTTTTAAAGATGCTCAAGAAATGTACCCTGACTATACATTAGATAAACAGCTTGAAGAAGCTTTAATAATGTCTATTGAACAAGATACATTACAAAAATTAGAAACTAAATTAAGTGGTTCTAATTTAAAAAAGTTTCTTTCCTGGTTACAAAAATTTTGGAATACAGTTAAATTAAAATTAGGAATTAATAAAGGTAAAACTGCTCAAAAAGCATTTGCTAATATTATTGCAGAAGGAAAATTAGGTTCACAAAAAAGTATAAAAGAAGTATTTAATAATGGACAAGTTAATAGAGATCAAAGAATAAATACAACACCACAACATGTATCAACAGTAAATCAAATACAAACAAGTGTTGCTAATTTAAAAATGAATGTTCAATTAGGTAAATCTAAATTTGATCCAAGATATTTAAATGCATTTACTTATTCTATTTTATCTCAAAGATTGGCTTCTGAAAGAGCTGTTGATTCAAAAGTTAAAACAAAAATATTTGATTCTATTCCAGAAGAAATAGCTAATGATATTATAAATGAATCAAATAATAATTTAAAATTACAAAAGATGAAAAGTGCTATTATGGCACATGATTCAGTTACATTTGATTTAATAGAAACATCGGTTTCATCTTTAACTAAAAACTTTAAAGAAGATATTGATAATATCGAAGATTTAATTTTAGTTGAATTAAAAGGAAATCAAAAAATATCAAATTCTACTATTTCTATTTTGACTGGATTATTAAATAATCATGGTTTTAGATTTAATAAAGATTTAATTTATCAAAAAATAGCAATGATTTCTGATAAAAGTTATGATGTTAAAACTTATAAAGAAAATTTAGAAAAAGCTATTTTAGATAATGATAATGAAATTTTAGATAAACTTAATCGTGTTTTAAATTCTTTTGACACTGAAATAGCAAATGGTGTAATAACAGAACTTGCATCTTTAACTAATATTGAATATAGAAGTTTAATAAAAAATATTTCATATAAAGATGGACAAAAAGAAGTTTATATAGGAAATCCTATTAAAAATAAATCATTACAAGTAAAAGAAATAGCAAATGAAATAACTGAACATTTAGCCACATTGTCTGAAGAAAATTATGATGCTGTAATTCAACTTTATAATGTAATAGATAAATATAAAGATATAAGACGTATACCAACTAAAAATGATATAGAAACTGGCACTTTTTATGAATATGCTAAAGCATCTCTACAAATTACATTGGGTCGTGAAATTTCAGATGATATTTTTGAAAAATATTTAGAATATTTAAATAAAATTCCATATAAATTACATTATGAATTTAATCCTAATACTCAATTTAAATTATATAGTGTAGCATATTCTAATAAACCAGCTAAAGAAGCTTCAGGGCAAATAAATAAATTAGCTGAATTAATAGTTGGAGAAAGTAAATCTAACAGTTTTGTTAATCAAAGTGGTAACAATGTTTCTGCAGTTAGAAATGGATATTGGATAAGTCAATTTAACAAAATGTTTACATTTAAAAAATCATTTAAAGATGATGTTAAAAATTCTCCTTTTTATAAAAACAATCCATATATAGAAGCATGGTCTAAAACTGGTAAATTACCTAAATGGTTTATACATGATGCTTTTCAAAATGTAGGTGCTAAAAATGCAGTAGAACATAATAGAGAAGAAATTTCTGATCACATATTAAATAATGTTAATAGATTCTTTTTAAATAAAAACAAATATTATCAAACTTTAGGTGTAACTGGTGATAGAACACATTCAACGTATTTTGAAACTACTAAATTAGGTACTAAAGAACTACAAGAACAATTTGCTAAACGAGCTATTCAAGATAAAGAATCTATATTAAATGCTGCAACTAAAGAACAAAAAAAGGGGAGTAAAGGAAGAACTTTAGAACAAATTATAAAACAATATAATAATACATCTTTAAATAAAGCAATTATTGAAGATGGTAAGGTTAAGGTTCTTACAGTTTTTGAAAATAAACAAAATCAAAATTTAGTTAATGAAAGAGCTAAAGAACTATATAAACAAATAGAAAAAGCAGAGCTATTACCTTTTTATAATAAACAAGTTCAAAGATTTTATTTTCCTGATGGTGCTACTGAAGCTCAAATAGAAAATAGTTTAAAGAATGAATTAAAATCTTATGTTTTAAATGAAAATTTAAATAGAAGTTATTTACAAGATATTTATGCTGGAGATATTTTACAAAGAAAAAGTGTAGCAGATATAATGAAAAGAATGGGTGGATCTAATTCTGGAGGTGCACACATTACTGTTCCTAAACCTGTTACAACTATTGTAGTTGATTCAAATGGGTTATCTGATTCATTTTCTTTTAATGGAAGGTATTTTCAAGAAAATCTAAAAAATCAATTAGGAGAAATTAATCCAGTTGGTATTAATGTAAAAGATATGTTATATCAAATTAATTCATCTGGTGATTTAACATATTACAAAATGTCAACTTTAGGTTTAGAGGGTGGTAAAGGTAATAATAGTTTTTATTCAGTATCTAATGTTAAAAATGATAAAGGAGTTGATTATGGACAAATAGGTGATGCTATTATAACATTAGAAGATTTAATAGGCAATAATCCATATATTAAAATAATTGATAAAGATGTAGTAAAAGGAAATATATCTGATTACAACGTTATTAAAATAGAAGATTTTATTAATGGAGTAAATAATATTAATGAAATAAAAGATAGTGCTAAAAAGAAAAAAGATTTAGAAAATTTTATAAATGAAAATTCTAAAACAGAAAATTATGATAATTATAGATCTGCTTTTAACATAAATAAAGATTTTTCAAAAGTTCCTTTATCAGAACAAAATGTTATTTTATCTACACAGCTTCAAAAGATATTATTAAATTATAATTTAAGTCCAGACCAAATAAATGATATTGAAGATTTATTTGTTAATATTCTTAAAGAAGATTTATTAATTCCTAAAGATGCTAATACTAAAGATGGTTTACCTTATGCTAAATCTAATATTGTAAAAAGCTTATATAATGTAAATAGATTATTGCAAGAATTAACAGCTAATTCTGAAGAAAGTACTAAATCAGAATTAATAGAATTATTAGAAAAAATAAAAAAATATAATTCAGCTGAATATGAAACAGTTTATCAAGTTGGTTCTTTTTCATATAATGATAAACAATTAGCTGCATTTTCTGGTTTAAAAGCAATAAAAGATAATGTAGGTAAAACAGAATCTACAAACTCATTATTTTTATCTGAATTAAAAAAATATGATTTAAATGAAACAATGTTTAATAATGCTATTGAAAATAATGTTATTGAAGATTTTGAAAATAAAAATTTAAAGGAAGCAAAAAATCCTCGAATTATAAAACCAGCTAATCCTAATCCAATTATAGCTTTTGATCATCCAAATTTAAGAAGAGTTGTTCAACAATTTATATCAAGTAAATTAACTAAAGCTGGGGTTAGAACAAATGTATCAGGTATTTATTCACATATGATACCAGATATCTCTGGTAATTTAAAAGGATATTATACTAATAAAACCAAAACTACAAGAACAGGAAAACCAATGGAAATTGCAGTTCCATGGTCAATGTTTGTACAAAAAAAAGAAGGAGAAACAGATGAACAAGCTCATCAAAGAGCAAATCAAATGTTAGAACAAAATCCTGAAATGTTTAAAACAGTATTAATTCGTGTACCTGGTTCTGGACCAGTATCTAAATTTGCTGGTCAAGTTAAATTTTTTACTGATGGAAAAGCTAATACATCTATTGTTCCTCAAGAATTTGTAGATAATTCTGATGCAGATCATGATGGAGATAAAATATTTATTTACAGAGCTGAATTAAAAAGTGAAAAAGATGGTTCTACAGTAAAAGTAAATGGCAATAAAACTAAAGCGTTTGACGCAATATATGATTTAGCATATAATGAATCTATGATTAAAGAAACTAATGATACTTTAGATTTAAAAGTATTAGAAGATGCTGTTAAAGAAGCTGGTTTTGAATTATCTGATATATTTAATTTACAGTCTGATATAGACAATGCTAAATTAGCAAACAATATGTCTTTTGGAGCTGATGCTATTGGTATATGGGCTATAAGCTCTAAAATGCTTTCTATGTTTTCACAAAGTCAAGAACAGTTAAGAAAACCAATTGAATTTACTGACAATAATGGAAAAACATTAAAATTAGATAAATTTAAAAATGATTCTTTAGGAGATGTTGCAAGATTTTTACAGGCAGCATTAGATATGGCTAATAATCCAATTCATGTTTCAACTGGAATAAATAAACATACAATTCATATAGGTACTACATTATCTTTATTAGGAGTAGATGCACCATCAATAATTAAATTTTTAAGAAATCCAGTAATTGAAAAATTAGTTAAAGATGTTAGTGATTCACAAAATAGTTACAATAGCAATGAATATTTAAATTTTGATAAATATATAGAAGAACAAAGAGCTAATATTGATGCACCATCTATTTCGGGTTTTAATGAACAAAAAGTAAATGATTCTTTAGGAAAAACTATAACATTAGATGTTAATACAGCTGATGGTGTTTATAAAGCCACAAATAATGCTGAATTATATTTCAAAGTAACTAATATAAATGAAAATAATTTTTCAATAGAATTAACAACTGTAGATAAATTAGAAAATAAAGATGATGTAAAAATTATTAAAAAATTTCAAGAAATAAATAAAATAGCTAAAGACATACAAAGGTTAATTCCAATAATGAGTTTAGATAATCAATTACCTAATTCTGGATTTGATACTGAACAAGTGTTGCGTTTGTTTGATGAGCTACAAAGAAATTCTGGAGAAAATGCAGATAAAGAATTTTCTTTTACAACTAATAATTTTTCACAAAGACCTTTATTAAAACATTTTAGAAGTTTATTAAATCAACAACAATTAATATACTTACAGCGTTTTGCTTCTGAAAATAGAATTTTTTATAGAATTGCTAATGATTTAGCAATAGATATTTTCGGTAAAGAAATAGCACAATATAAACAAAGAGAAGTTTACGATGCTTTAACTCAAGCTCAAGATTTGTATCAAGCACAAAATATATTAATGAAAAATGTACAAAATGCTAAAGTATTTACTAAAGAATTTGCAAATAAAATAGATAAAATTATAAAATATAATTTAGGTTCTAATCAAGATATTAATCCAGTTAAACCTGGAGTTATGTCTGATAAAGTTTATAAACAAGAATTAGATGCGTATAGACAATCTTTAAAAGCTAATTCATTAACTAATTATATTAAATATACTGAAGGTAGGCGTGATGCATTAAGATCCAGGAATGTTGATGATAGTAATAATGAGTGGGCTCAATGGTTAAATGCATTAGAAGGAGTTAATGAAGAATCTTTAGCAGATTATAAAGTAGATAAAAATGCTTTGTTATTTTTACAAAATATAATAGCATCTAAAAAAGATTTAAAAGATGTAAATGAAGTACCAGTAATTAATCCTAAAAGTTTTGTAAATCAATATAGTGTTGATCAGTTAGAAGCTGTACAAGATTCTTTTGATAAATTACCAATATCTTTAAAAAATGAATTTGTATCTTATGCTATGTTAAGATTTGGTATTGCTTCTAAAATTAATAGTTTGTCTAAATTATTTCCATCAACTTATGAAATGGAAGTAATGAAGAAAAATTCTAATATTATTAGAGCTAACAAAGATTTGGGGGGAATGTTTAATAATGAGAAAGGAAAATTAAGAATAGAAAGATTAAAGTTAAATACAGCTTTAATGTTAAAAAATGATTTACCTAAACCTAATAAAGTAGAAATACAATCTCCTCAAGATTTACAAAAATTAAAATTTAATCAATACGGTATTGCACCAAATGGTGGAGTTGAAATTAATACTAAAGCTGATTTTGTAAATATAGAAAATGAAGTTTATAAAAGATATAAAATAGGAAGTAGGGTGTTTTATCCTTCTATTTCATATAATGGTTTTAATGATGGTACATACACTCAAATGGTACAAAATACTAATTCATTAAATAAAGATTATATGGAGCTTAATAAGATTGCTATTGAATATCAAAAAAATTGTTAAAATATGCCAAGTTGTCCAATAAAAACTGATCCTGAATGGATTGCATTAGAAAATGCAGTAGGTAAAGAACAAGCTTATATTGAATATGTTAAAAATGATTATACTATTCCTAAAATTAAAGGAACAGATGCTTCACAAAATTATTCTTTTGGAAAAGAATCATTTAATCAAGTTTCTACTTTAGATGCATTAAATAAACATCCTGAAATAGCTGATAAGATTATAACAAAATTAAATGAATTATATCCACAAGTTAAAGTATATAAAGACAGAATACTTGTACCAGGTGAAAATGGAATGATGTATAAAGACATAGATCCAACAAAAGGAAATGAAGGATTACATTATCGTAATGCTTTTATGAGTGCTGTTGCCTGGTCTAATGATTCTTCACTGGAAGTACCTCCTCATGAATATGCTCATGATTATATAGAAATGTTTCAAGATGTTCCATTAGTTAAACAATTAATTGAAATATATGGTATTGAAGAACTTGCTACTAAATTAGGTAAAGATTTTGTTAATAGAACATTAAGTCCAAAAAATGATAATTTAATGACCAGGGTTTGGAATTATATAAAATCTGTTTTTGGAACACAAGATGTATTTGATTTATTAGCAAGAAATTTTTATAAAGGAAAAAAACTATCAGAAAATGTACATCAGGGTAATGCTATATTTAATCATTATGATAGAACAGAAGTTTTAAAACGTAATGTTGGAGCTGTTGATACTGATGGTAAATACGATGATGTATCTATACCATTAGAAAATGTTAGTCCTAAAATAGCAAAAGATATGTTATTTAAAGTAATGTCTGGATATAATGTTTTTGAAGAATTACTTACAGAAGAAGTTGCCGATGAATTGAGTTCTTTTTTTATGGAAAAACCTGTCGGTGAAGTTAAATTTGATAGAGCTGCTATTGTATGGAAAGATATGATAAAAGCAATTAGAATGATTGATACTGACAATAAAGGTAGGTATAGTAATAATGCTGGATTATCTTCTAAAAAATTAAATAGATTAGACAGAAATTTATCTAAAACTGATTATGCACAAGAGCTGTTTAAATTATTTGATAGTAAAGAAATACCACCTATTTCTGAAAGAGCAACAAATCCATTAGTAGATGATTATTGGACAATAATTAATATAACTCAAAAAATGAGTTTTATACAAAAATCAAAAGATGCTATTATTGCTGATGGAGATAAATTTGTTTCTAAATATGCAATTTTTGATGATATAAATAACGACATTCAAGATAATCAAAAAAGAAGAAGAGCTTTTATAAGTAAAATAAAAAACAAAACACTAAGAAATACAGTTGATTTTGTTTTTCAAAAAATTAATGATTGGTATATTACTCCTTTTATGCAAGCTAAATTTTTAGCTGGAGAAGGATCTTTTTTAATGAAATTATATTACGGAAGTTTAGTTGATGGAGATACTAAAAAATTAAAAATTTTAAGAACTTTTAATAATTTCATGACACTTAAAGATGGTGCCAAAGAAAGATTGGGAAAATATTCTACTCAATTATATAAAGGATTAAATATTAATGAATATGATGGTCAAGAATTTTCTGTATATGAAAATGGTTCTGATAAAGAATCAAAAATAAAATTAACAAATGGAGAAATTTTGTCATTGTATCTTACAGCACAACAAAGAGACAACACAAATATAAATAATGATGAAAATACCCCAAGAAATGCTTTAATTGAATCAGGCTTTACTTTAGAGAGTATAGAGGGAAGAAATGATTTACAAAACACTAATTATAAATTAACTAAATCTGGATTAGAAGCATTAGAAAATCATGTTAGAAATAATAAAGATTTATTACAAGTAGTTGAAAATACAAGAGGAGCTTTAGATTCTTTATATGATCCAGTATCTAAAACATTTAGAGAGCAAAATGGTTTTGAATTACCTTCTTATGAATCTTATTATCCAGTTAAAACAATGATAGGTTCATATAATATTAGAACTGCTAAAAATGATATTGAAAATTTTGGTTCTATAAAAGATAGATTAGGAACTAAACAATCTTTACATATTGCTGATATAAACAAAACATTGTCATATCATTCTCAAGTAGCATCTTCATATGCAGCATTAGCAATTCCTGTTCAAAATAACAAGAAAATTATTAAAATGCTTAAAGAAAAATATGAAGGAGCTGGTAAAGATTATAAAGAAATAAATCAGTTAGTAAATCAGATGGAAGAAAAATTAGGTCAAATTAATGATCCATCTCAATTATTTAATACTGCTGGCGAAAAAAAATGGGAAAGAACTGTTAATAAAATAACAGCAAATTTTGGAGTTTCTGTTTTAGCTTGGAATATTCCTGTAATGATGAAACAACCAATATCTTATTTAGCGGCTAAAGAAGAAATAGATAAATCTTATTTAAAAAAAGCTGGATGGGGAGCTGGGGGTGTAGTTGGTATATCGTTTGGAGATATAATGAAAGCTATAAAATATACAGGAGTAAAAGGTGGAGAAACAATGTTACCTATTGAATGGAAATTAGATAAATCTAATCCTGTTTATAATTTAATAACTAAATATTCACCAGCTTTAACTCAACGTTTTGAAGGGGCTGTAGATAGAGAATTAGGTGAAGCTATGTTTGAAAAACAATTTGGAAATGATGAAGTAACAATACCAATTCTTAAAAATAAAAAAGGAGAAAATTTTAAAGTAAGTAAATCAAGATTAATGGAGGGTATTAAAATATTTGATGCTGCTACAGTAATGTCAATATGGAAAGCTGTTACATTAGAAACAAAAGATTTGCATCCTAAATTAAATCCAGAAAGTGAAGAATTTTTAACTCATGTTGCTAAAAGAACTGAACATATTGTAAATATGACACAACCATCTTTTGATTTAATGAATAGAACTAATTTAAGTTCTTATTCACACCCTATTGCAAGAACTATTACTATGTTTGGTTCAGCTCGTAGTAAATTAGGAGCATTAATGATAGATGGTTTAATGGACTATGTAGCTAATCCAACAAAAGAAAATAAATTAAAATTGTTTAGTAGGTCAGTTAATGTTTTAATGTTAACAGCTTTGGCTATGGGAACTATTAATGCTTTAAAAGGTTTAGATTTTCCTGATGATTGGGAAGATAAAAAATCAGGAGATTTAGAATTTGGAAGAATGGCTAAATGGTCAACAATAGAAATGGCTAATAATATGGCATCTTCCTTTTTTGGATTAAGTGAAATATCAAGATCTATTTTATCAAGATTTGATGATGCACCTTGGACAGCAGATTTAGAACATCCAGTCGAAGGATTGTTCAATGAAGCTATGGGTGGTGTATCTGATGTTTTTAAATTTAGAACTACTGATGATAGAACTGGAAAATCTCAATGGAAAGTTGATGATGGAATGTGGAAATTAACAAAAACTGGATTTAAATATGTAGGATTACCTTCAAAGGTTACATCTACATTTGAAAATTTATATGAAACTGTTGTAGATGATGAATAAAAAAATTAAATTTGTAATGTAATGGCTTTAGAACTCGACTTTGATATTTGCATTTCTGAATGTTGTGATAAGCTACAATTTTGTGATAACACATGTGTGTTTGATCCAAATGCTCCTGTAAATTGCCAAAATGGATATGGTTCTATAGGCAATCCTACTCTTTCTCAAATAGGCTCAACTTTATTTAATTGGATATTACCTGATGGTACTACTTTTAATAATGTAAATCCTCTTTTTTTACAAGGATTATCTGCTTCTTATTCGTTACAAATTACTGGTGGTGTAGGTGGAAATATAGGTGTTGCTATAAATAGCACATATATAGGAACTACTTTTTTTATGACTAATTTGGCTGTAACAGCTTCAAATTTAGTGACAAGTATAAATTCGTTGGGATTAGGAACTGGATGGTTTGCTTATATAGATACTACTGACCCTACACTTACTACTATAGTTATATATAATGGAAGTGTTGGTACTGCATATAATAATATGTCTGTATTAGTTGATACAGACGGAACAATGACAACTTCTTGGTTAGTAACAGATTTAACTGCAAATGGAAGAGATGGTTCTAATTGTTTTGATGTAGAATTAACAGATTTATATTCTGCAACACAAAATCCATGTCAATTAACTAATTATCCAAATTTTACAGATGGTGTATATACAATTACATACATTGTCTTTAATACTGATGGATTAGAAGTAAATAGAAAAACTAAAAAATTCTTTATAGACTGTAATGCTAAAAAATGTTTAAAAACGTTGATTAAAACGCTTCTGGATGATTCTTGTGGTTGTTCAGAGCCAGATCCTCGTATTGTTATGTTAAGGTCAAAGTTAGATGCAGCGAATACTCAATTTGAAGAGTGTTTATATGATTGTGCTCAAGAAACTATTGAGTCAGTTAATAAACAATGTAGAAACTTTTGCCTTGATTGTGACTAATGAGTTTAGTAAGCGACATATTAAATAACCAAACATTTGTAAATGCATTTAAAGCGGGAATGCCTTATTTTATAAGTGTTGATCAAATATGGTGCGATAGTGCTTCTAAATCAGAACTTTACCCTTTGTCTAAATCGGGTTTTTATTGTTATCCAAATTATTATATAAAAAAATCAAATAGTTGTGATACTTTTTATTTAGTAGATAGTTCAAATTATTGTAATGGTGCTGCTTGTCCTTATACAGTAATATCAACTTTAACACAAGAATCTTGGTTATTACCTAATGATATTATTCAATATAGTGTAGATTTTAAAGATAGATGTAGTTTAGAATATGAAAATATATTATCTACAACTACATTTCCTCAAAATCAAACTACAGCTATAACTGCTTCTAAAGGAGATGGTTGTTATAGAGTAAATATAACTGTTAGTGTTGATGTTTATGAAAACACTAATATTGGTAGAGAGCCAGTTTTAGTTTTTTTACGTACTATACAAGAAACTTATACAGTTGAAACTTGTATAGATTGTTGTGAATGTGAAAGAGATAATCTTTTTAAAGGGGTTAAGAAAAAATTAGGTTCTATTTCTTGTAAAATAAATAATAATGAACAAATTGGTAAAAACACAACTAATTTGTATAATAACATGTATAAGTTAGAAAATATACTTTGGGTATTAGAAAATTTTGTGTTAGACTGTAAATGTGTGCGTCAATTAAAATGTGCATACGATAAAATTAAAAATTGTTAATATGAGTTGTTCTTGTGGTTCTAAAACTAAATCAAGTTGTTGTTGTGATCTTAATGAAAAGGTTTTAGCATCAAATATTTTATACGATTGTGAAGGGTTTGTTTGTGCTGGTTTTCCTACTTTGACTATTTCTGTAGGAGATTCTCTTTGTTCTGTAATGAGTTCTATTTTAACTACATTATGTGATTTAACAGATAATCAGTTTTCAATAGTTAATGTAGGTCTTGGAGCTCCTATTTGGAAAGGTACAACAAGTGGTGTAGCTGAATTAAGAACTTTGACTGCTGGTACAGGAATTACTATAACTCCTGGTGCTGATGAAATAGAAATTGCAAGTGTTTTTTCTACTCCTTATAATGCTTTAGAACTTGAAACATTAGCTACAACTATACCTGCATTTGCGTTTCCTTTAACTGCTGCAAATACTGTACCGGCACTTGAGTTATCAATACCATCAAATGGAAATTATTACATAACAGGAACTGCTAACATAACAATTTCACATTCAGAAACTTCTAATTTCTTTTTTGTTCAAAACATAGGTGGAATTATTAGTCAATTAGGATTTAAATATAATGCAAACTTTAATACTTCTGGAGTAGAATCAATAACAATGAATGTTACTTTACAAACAATAACTACTCTTTCAATTGGTGGTTTAAATATAGGTTTTGAAAGTACAAATGCTTCAACAGGAGGTACTATTAATAATCTTGCATTACAATTCTTTAAAATAAATTAATATGTGTACTTGTAAAAATTTAAATAAAAAATGTTGTTGTGAATCTCCAAGTAATTCTACTGTATTTTGTAATGCACAAGCATTAGGAGATGTTACTACAACAGGAATGGGGTTATCTGTTTTTTCTACAATAATAAATTCAACATATACAGTACCAGTAGGATCTTCTGATGCACTTTATGATATATGGTTTAATTGTAATGTTAAAATAGAAACTGATAACAAAATTGAATTATATTTTGGATTAAATGGTGTAGAAATACCATTTTCAAAAGTTAAAACAGAATTACTTTTAGGGAATGTTAATGAAACTTTAGAAACTTCTGTTTCTATGTTAAAATGTAGCTTATCTTTAAAAGCTGGAGATGTAGTATCTTTATACGGATTATATACTGATGTAAATTCATTATTATATAATGCTAATATGTTAATTAAGAAAAATTAATAATGTCAAATACTTTAAATAACGATCCAAATAATTTCAGAAATTGGAAAGATGCTGTAAAAAATATTTATGGTGTTTTACACAATTTAGGTGGATCATCTAATAAAGAAGAAGTAAACACTTTAATAGTTGAAGGTGTTAATGATACAACAACGGCAGTAGCTAATTATGGAATCAATGTAATAGAAACAGCATCTGCTACAGATTTTTGTTGTAGATTACCACTTGCTGAAACAGGCAAATCTGTTATTATAATAAATAAAACACTTATTCCTATTACTGTTTTTCCAAGTGTTGTAGGTGGAGATATAAATGGTAATGTTAATGGAAGTGTAACAATATCTCAACAATATGTACCATATACTTTTTATTGTATAGTAAATCCTTTACCTGGAAGTTGGGTAATGTCTTCTCCATTATCTACTACTCAAATAGGTGTACCTAATTTAGATCCAAATACTGGCGTTGCAGCAAATTATCTTGAAATTCCTCATACTAATGGAGCGTTAACAAGTGCCGCTGGATGGGAAACAGGAGTTTTTAAATCTTCTCCGACTGGTTTAGGGGTGCAAGGTTCTGCAAGTTGTGGATATTTAATAGGCAATTCTTTGAATGCTCCAACATATATGCGTACAGAAGCTTCGCCAACACGAATCACAAAAGTTAAATTATATAGTAATGTAGTTGCTGCAGATTTAGTCGGCATTATAGGAGCTCCTATAATTATGCAATTATCTTGTACTTTTCTTGATGATTGCAATTCAGGACAATCTACTTTTTGGTATTTTAATCAAATTGAAGAGCCAGATGCTTTTGATCCAAGTGTTTTAACTACGGAAATAACAAATGGAATGGGTGGTAATGTACCTATTCAGGTAGGTGACAATACTACTATGTATAATGAAGCAGAGTATGGTGTAAATTATGGAACATCTAATAATCCTCATTTTGGACAAATAGGTTCTAATATTGGTTTAGTTCCTGGCGGTGGTTCTGATTATTGGTGGTGTCCATATTTTGAAATACAAGCTAATATGCCAACAAAAAATTATCAATTTAAAATAATAATAGAAGTAGCACAATAAATAATAAATAAAATGGAAATAGTAATGGAAAAAGAAATGGAGTTAATAAATGGAGATTTATTACAACTTAATGATTGTATGCATAGAATATTAGATAATGCATCTAATATGAGTGGAAAATTTATTTACGGAATGCATAAAAATGTAGATAAATTAATGCCTCTTGTTAAAAATCTTGATAAATTAAGAATGAACTTAATTAAAGATTATGCAGAATTAGATAAAAACAATGAACCTAAAACTGCTTTAGATGAAGAGGGTAATGTAAAATTTGTTTATAAAAAAGATAATGAAAAAGAAGCTTCAATAGCTTTTAATAAATTAATGAGTTCACCAGTAAATGTTGATTTTCATAAAATTAATTTATCTGAATTTGAAAAATTAGAAGGTTTAAATCCTCAAATGATTAAAAGTTTAGGTGCATTTATTGATTTAATTATAATAGAGTGATAACAACACAAATAGACATACCGAAATTAATTAAATCTTACAATAAGACTGGTCATGTATTGTTTGAAGAAGATTCTAAAAACTTTAATTTAAATATTATTGGAGTTAGATCTCAGAATCCAATTACAAATCAATTTAATTGTAAATTAATAGACTTATGGAAATATGAAGGGTGTTGGAATATTTTTCAAATGCAAGCAACTACATTGCCTGGTTTAAAATGGATGGAATCTCCAATGAATCCAGATGGTTGTGCTATTTTAAAAGAAGGACAATATCGTTCTACTTATAAAATTTCAAATCATAACGGAAAATATGAAGCTTTGTGTCAAAGATTAAATGATGTTGACGTTTTTCGTGATAATGATCGTGATAGAGAATATGATATGATTAAAGGTACACTTCAATCAGGAATGTTTGGAATTAATATACACAAAGCTCATGAAAATTACGAATTAGAAACTGTAAATGGATATTCTGCTGGTTGTCAAGTTGTACAAGACCCTCAAGATTATTTAGTACATATGACCCTTGTAAGACAAGCAAGAATAAATTGGGGAAATTCATTTACTTATACATTAATTAACGAAAAAGATTTAAATTAAATATTATGGCAAGTAGTTCAGATATATCATTAGAATTAATACAAAGAGGTATTAAAAGAGTTCCAACTTATACAAGAGTATCAGCTGGTGGTAATACTCCAAAGGGAATACGTTCAGTAACTTTTTATAATGCTGGAGCAGCAAATGCTACAGTTTTGACTACAAATTTACTGCCACAAGAGAAATTAACTATTGATGCTGGTGGTCAAGGTGATTATTTAGATGAAATATCATATGATGGTTCAGGAACTGATTTAGTAATCGTAACAATAACATAATTATGGCAATTACAGATTTTGAAAAAGAAGGCTCAGGTGGTGGTAGTGGTGTTACTGATGTAACAGCAACAGCTCCTATTACCTCAACAGGTGGTGCTACTCCAGATATTGGAATTACAGCAGCAACTATACTTGTAGATGGTTCTATGAGTGCTTCAGATAAAAATAAATTAAATGGTATAGCTGCTGGAGCTCAACCAGGTACAGTAACAGGTGTTAGTGCTGTTGCTCCTATTACAGTTATTGCTTCTCCAACATCTCCATCTGTAGGAATAAATCAAGCTGGAGCAGGTTCTGATGGTTATTTAAGTTCTGTAGATTGGAATACTTTTAATAACAAAGGAACTGGCGATATGTTAGCCGCTACTTATGACCCTACAGGTGTTGCTGCTGATTGTTTTGATTATGCTAATGCTATAGGTGTTACACAAATAACAGATAATATAATTACTGCTGCTACTTTAACTGCAGATGTTGATAATTGGAATCCAACAGGGTTTGCAACTGCTAATATGATTAGAGTAGATGTAGATGCAAATAATAGAGAAATAACTGGTATGATTGCTCCATCAGCTGGAGTTAATAGAATTGTTTCTATTAACAACATTAATTCAGGTTCTGATGATCTTAGATTTAAAGAAAATGATGCAAGCTCTGATGCTGCAAACAGATTTTTACTTAGAGATAATGGAGATAAAGCAATTAAGCCAAATGAGACAGCTACTTTTTGGTATGACCATACATCTTCAAGATGGAGGCCTTTAAATAGAATAGGATAAAATTAATATAATGGCAAGAAAATTTTATAAAGAAAACGGTGAATTAATTCCAGCTATAAAGTTCGAAAATAGTTTACCTACTGGTTTTACTGAAATTACAGATGAAACTGAAATTAAAAGATTGTATAAAATTCAATATGGTTATAGAATTTCTGATGGTAAAAATTTTGTATTAGATTTTACTACTGATAAATATGTTGATGTATTAAATGGTACTTATACAGAAGCAGAAGTGTTTGCTTTAGAAAATCACATTAAAGATTTGTATGATCAATTAAATAACGGATGGTGGTTAACTGCACAAAATACTAATAATGTATTAATTTTAGATGGTATTTATAATCAAACAATGAAAGACAGTATTCAAGCTGTTATAAATGAATATGTAACTAATAATTATTAATAAATAAAAACAAAAAACAATGAGAATTAATGAAGACCCAAGACAGTATAATAATTGGATAGACGCTGTAGTAAGAATTTTTAGATTTTTAAATTCTGCTTTTTTAAGTATTGATTTATTAGCAGATAAAATTTCAACAGAAAGTTCATCTGGTTCAGTTCCAGCACCTTTTTTACAAAAAACAGCTACACAAATTTCTTATCCTGATGGAACAGTGTTACAAGGATGGAAATTAACTGGTGGTATGTTATTAACTGGTTCTAATATATATTCAGAAGTTCAAGGAACATTAACAGTAGGTTCTTATGATGCAAACCCTGCTAATGCTGGTTTTTATATTGCATATGATTTAAGAGGTTCTGTAAAAGCTGTTGAAACAGCAGCTCCAAATAATTTCGATGTAATTAATGCGTTTGGTTCAGGAGCAGATATGCAAGATACTACTACAGGTGCTCTTGTTAAATCTGATTACATGGGTGTATCATTAGATGATGATGATAATGGTGAATACATTATTTCATTAAAAGCAGCTGGTGGAAATGCTAATCCATGTGAAGCCGAGGTGTTTTACCAATTTGAATTTTTATGTTACTCAGAAGTAACTCCACAATTAAGTTAATATTTAAAATATAAATTATGCCAATAGAAGTAAAATTTGCAGCAGATGCAACAGTAAAAGATAAAAGAGTTCAAGAAATGGCTTATACTGATGTGAGAATGTCTGTTAAAACCATAACTGAAACAGTAGCTATACAACCTAAAACAGCAGTAAGTAATGCTGGAGAAAATATTCCAGTAAGCGTAGAATCAAAATTTAAAGAACCATCATTAGTAGAATTAGATATTATAAAAGAAAATGCTAAAGCTATTAAAGAAGATGGTGCTTCAAGTGCTGATGATAAAGGTGCTGCTGAAATCTTAGAAGATGTAGCTGTAAAACAAAGAGAAATTAAAGATAAAGGAGAAAAGAAAATATCAATTAGATATAGATCTTCTCGTGAAATGTTTAGTTCTATTAAATTGTTAATTGCTCCAGCACCAGGTTCAGATCAATTAGCAAAAATTTTGAAATATTCTCAAAAGAAAATTGAATTTCAAACTTATTTAAGTAGTAGAGGTTTTGCTGGCGGTGCTGTAATTAATTCACAAAATTTATTAAAAGGTAGAGCAAGTTCTGTAAATTCAATGACAGCTCCAGTTCAACCTGAAGTTAAATATGCTGATTTATAAAAATGGACATTATAATAAACGATAATCCAAAAGCATTTAGAAATTGGGATGCTGCAGTTGTTAGAATTTATGAGATTTTAAGACAATTAAATTCTGGCGGTGGAGGTACTGGTCTTTTTGGTTCTACATATTTTGTAGCACCTGAAGGTGATGATTTAACTGGTACTGTTGGTAGTTTATCTAATCCTTGGAAAACAATTACAGCAGCAAGAAATCAAGCTGTTGCAGATGGATTAAGTTCTACATTAATATATGTATGGCCTGGTGTATATGATGAAACAGAATTACAATATCAAGATGGTAAAATGTATTTATCAGCAGGGGTTTTATTACAACCTTCTGCTAAAATAAATGGTTCTACTGGATTAAGTAATGTTGTATCTATAAATCAACCTGAAAAAGAATTTAGATTTTTAGGAAATTGGCAATCATATTTAGAAGTTGGAAAAAGATTTGAAATATTAGGCGGTGGTGCTAAAGATGGTAAATACACAATTGTATCTGCTGTAAATACTGGACCAAATACAAGTGTTATTGTTGAAGAAGCAATTCCTGATGCAATAGTTTCTGGATATTTAAGAAATACTGAAGCTATATTCAGATTAGGAGCAGATTTATTAAATGCTCCAGCTTCTTCTTATTCTACTAAATTTGATTTATATGGTGAAGGAGATATTAATATTGTAGAATCTGCTGATGGAGATTGGTCAAAAGGAGTAGCTACAGCATTTGGAGATTCTGAATTTTATGGTGAAGCTGTAGAATGGAGAATGCAACAAGGTGTTATGTTAGGAGCATATGATAATTCTATAATGAACTTTAATGGAAGTTTAATAGAACATTATGGGCCTAATAATGGTGGTTATGTATGTACTGCAAGAGATGCTTCAAAAACTACATTTAATTTTGATGAAGTAAAATGTTCATCAAGTTGGGCTTTTTATGTTAGAAAAGGAAGTACAACTAATTTTTCAGGTACATGTATTATTACTGCTAATAAAGTTACTCAAACAGGTAGTTTTCAAAATATTGCATGTTCTGATATGAATGCTTCTGGAAGGTTTATATTAAATGTTCCTATCATTGATTCTGAAAATTATGTTTTGAATTTCAATAATATATCTGGTGGACAACTTATTTTTAATGGAAATATGTATTCTACAGGTGTTTCTGGTAATGGTATAATTGGACAAAATATGTCTGGTGGTGAAATTATTGTAAATGGAAATATCACAACTGAAACTGGTACTACTTGTTTAACAATAGGTGGAATGACAGGTGGGGAAATTTATATAAATGGAGATCAAGCTTGTACAAGTGGTAATGATAGTTATTTATTAAACGTACCAGGAGGAAGTGGTCATAGATTAAGATTAAATGGTTCAGTTAAAAATACTAATGGTGGTGCTTTATGTACAGGAATTATTAAAAGTGGTAATAATTTAGTTATTGAAAACTTAAAAATTATTTCTGATGGAGATAGTATTACTTCTGGAGCTGTACAAACCATTAATGTTATACATTCATTAGCTTGTGATAAAGCTTTAAATGCTAATGTAACTAATAGTGTTACAGGAAGTAATGTAATTATAGATGCTAATATTATTTAAATTTTAAAATTATGCCACATACTGAAGAAAGTTCTTGTGAAGAAGTAAGAGAAATATATTTTGAAATGTTTGGTTATTATCCGGATAATGTTCCGCCTAATCCAAATGTTCCAACCCCCCCTGGAGAATAGTTATTAATCTAATAAAAGTGAAGAATGATTTTTTTGGAAGTTACTCCTACAAATGTTAATGATATGCATATTAATATTAAAGATGTTATATATTTCGTAGGATTTGTTGTAACTTTATTAACAGCGTGGTTTAAATTGAAGCATGATAATGATAAACAAACTGATCAAATTAAACATTTAAAAGAAATGGCTGAGGGCTATAAAAAAGATTGTGATGTAGCGTTTATGAATGCTAAACATAGCAGAACTGCTATTAGAAAAGATTATGATGATAAAATTGAAAAAGTAAGAGTAGAAAATAAAGAAACTAAAGATTCTTTAAACACTGAAATTCAAAATTTAAATACAAGCTTAACTGCAGTAAAAACAGATACAGCTGAAATAAAAGGTATGATAAATACTTTATTAAATAAAAAATAACTAACTTTAATTTAAAATTTTCAATTATGAAAGGTAAATCACACGATGGATGGAGTGGATTAAGAAAAGGTAAAGCCAAAGAAATGGCTAAACCAGCTCCTCAAGCAAAAACTTATGGTGGGTTAAAAAACTCAACTTATATTAGACCTCAATCTAAGTAATGGCTAAAAGGAAAAAGGTTTTAACAAAACCTAAATCTAAAAAATCCAACAAAAAGAGAGCAAAGAAAAAGTCTTCAAGTTCTTCAAGTTCTTATGGGTATTAATAAAAAGGTTATTAAAATGAAAAATCGTTTATTTTCAAATTATGTTACAACTGTTTTAGGAGTATTAATTATAATATTCTGTGCTGTAATGATGTTTATGGAAAAAGCTAACTCTACTGAACTTTCAGGATGGTTAGCTCTTGGAATAATGTTTCTAAGATCTAAAGATTCATTAATTGCACTTCCTAAAGAGTAGTATATTAATACTATTATTAGTAGCATGTTCTCCTCAAAAAAAGTTGAATAGGCTTATTAATAAACATCCTGAACTACTTACTCAAGATACTCTTAACTTAGTAATTCATGATACTATAGTTGTAGAAAAGTATAATTATGATACTATTACACAGCTGTCTTATCATGATTCTACTATTGTGGTAAACAATGAAAAAGTATATTTAAAATATTTTTATGATACTTTGACAAAAGAAATTTACCACGAAGTAACTTGTTATGGAGATACTGTTTATTATGTTAAAGAAGTAAAAGTTCTTGTAGATAAAGTAATTGTAGAAGAACTTACCTGGTGGGAAAAATGGAGAGATACTATTATTATAATTTCAATAATAATTTTATTGTTATTTCTTTTTAAGAAGTTTAGTAAAGTATTGCTTTAAAATAATTATATTTGGTAAATGAGTTATAGAGAAGTAGAAGTAGAAGTAAAAGTTGGCAATAAAATAGAGCCATATACTTTTAATATTGAGAATATAAATTATTATAGAACTTTTACTGATAACTCTGGAGATTTAAAAACAATGATATATTTAAGAGGTTCTGTTAAAGGAATTGTATTAAACATTGGTTATGAGACTCTTAAAAACAAACTACAACAAAGTAATTAAACTCGTTTCAGTCAATAACTGTAACATTTGTGTTTTCATAGTTAAGAAAAGCTACATTAAAGTGTAGCTTTTCTTTTATATGTTCTTTGCATAAAATAAAATTTGCAAGTATTTACTTCATCTAATATTCTAACTACTTTTTGATTAGTTTCTTTATCATAAGATATTAAATCTAAAACTGCTTTTTTAGCATGTAAAACAGTAGCGTGATCATATTTACCAAATAAATATCCAATTTGTTTTAATGTATATTTTTCAAATGTTATTTGAGCTATAAACATCATAACGTGTCTGGGAAATGCAAATTCTCTTTTTCTTGATCTTAAATCAATAACATCTTCTTTACAAACTCCAAATTCTTTACAAACTATATCTGTAATGAATTTAACTCCGTCTAATTTTAGACCAGGCATTGCAAAATAAGATACTACATTTTCTTTTTTATGTACTTTTTCAATAGTATTTGACATACTTCTTCAGGTTTTATTTGCAGAAAATCTGCAATATTAATAATATACGAAAATGGTATATCTCCTTTATTAAAATGATGTTGTAATAATTGAGGAGATACACCAATTTTTCGAGCTAATTTACTCTTATTGATTTTACTTTTTTTAGAAAATTTATGTAAATCAAATGTTATAATCATAATTAAATTGTTCCGAAGTAACAAAAATTATTTACGTATTCTTTATCGTAATTATTTAAATTATTTTTATGTACTTCTAATAAATACTCGTATTTTTCTCTTCCAGCTTGTAATGTTTCAGCTGAAACTTCATAAATACCTACAGTGTATGGGTATGTTTTTTCTACACATATAAACCAAAATTGGTCTAATCCTAAAATATCACAATATAAAGCTGCTTGCCTATCTAAATTGTATTTTTTTAAATTTCGTAGAAAATTATAAGGATTAGGAGTTTCTTTAAAACCTTTTAAATCAACAATATAATTTCCAATATTAACTGCATCTACTTTACATTTGCAATTTATACCATTTAGTTTTTTAAAATATGCTTTTTCTTTTTTAGTATTAGCTAATAATTGATTAACCTGAGAAATCGCTTCAAGTTTTTCTTTAATTAATGTTAGATGTAAATATAATTCATAACTAATTTCTTGTTTGTCAAGATTTTCGTTTTGAATTTCAATTTTCCATTCTTTATATCTTTTAGTAGCTCTTGGTTTTGCTCCACCAATTTCTTCTATAATATCTGTATCATTAATATACCAAAATCTATTTTCAAATTCTTCTGGCTCTAAAATAAAACAATGTAAAGCTCTACCATCTATATATGCTTGTTTTTCTTCTCTCCATGCTGGGTATTTTAAATATGCATCTAAATGTTCAGGTGAATTATTTAAATGCTTTAGCATAGAGTTTGTAATATAATCTACATCACCAAAATACTTAGTATCATTCCATTCTAATAATCTTTCTTGATTTGGATCATATTTCTTAACTTCAGTTATAAAGTCTTTTGCTTGGTTACTGGGTATTAATACCATTTTCTTTTTTTTCTTTTTATTAATTTTTCTCTTTTAGGAGGTAATTCTTTTTCATAATCTTCTCTTGAAATGTAAATACAATCTAATTTTCTTTCAATTAAATAATCTTTAAATTTTATTAAATCAAATTTAGATTCTTTTGGTATAGATACATGTTTTGGAAAAAAACATAATCTTTTTTTCACATCTTCAGAAATATTTACATCTTCTAAAAGTTTCTTAACTTTATCATCCATTCCTTCGTAATTGATTTTTTCAATTTTAGGAGGATTATAAGTTGTAGTACAATATTTTGATCTTTTAAATAAAACAATCCACTTTTTAATTACAGAGACTTTATAATTTGTAAAAATCATTCCATCTACATTGTAATCATCAGTTAAAAATATTCTATTTAGATACCTTGTATTTAAATTCTCTAATAGTTCTGACATTTTTATATTTTAATTTTCTGGGAATAAATGATTTATCAGTTAACAAATATCTTTCAGGTGTAAATGTTGCGTTAAATACTTTATTAGGTGTAACAATTTGTATGTATTCGTTATACTCTTTCATTACCCATTTAATATTTAATGTTGCTAACCTGGTCATATTTTTAAAATCAAAATCTCCTTTAATTTCCCAAATTGAAATATTATTAATTGCAAAGAACAACGAAGAGATTTTCTCGTTATCCTCTATATTTTGATAAAATAGATTTTTTGCACTTTCATTCCACCAAACATGTACATCAGGAGTATATGAATGAGGGTGTAAAACTGTGCTTTCCATTTTTTTATCTTCTACACGTTTCATTGGTTTAATCCAAGTGTATGTTACTTTATTAGATAAACTATAAGATTTATGATGAAATTCATATTTATCTACATACCCATTATTAACTAATGTTTGTAAATACCAGTCCATATATTTTTCTTCGTTACTATCGAAATTGTTCATATAACTTGTTTATTTTTTCTTCAAAATCTATGAAGAGCCAGTCTAATTTAAGCTCCAGCTCTTCATATAATTCTTGTAACATTTCATTCATTTTTTATAATTTTTATAAAATTCAATTAATGCTAAATGTTTCTTTTTAACTTGATTATTAAATTCTTTTGATTTTTCAGCTTTATTATGACAATTGCGACATAAACCAGCTAAATTTTCAATATAATCTTTAGTCTTACTTCCACCCATTCCTCGAGCTTCAATATGATGTACATCTACAGCTTTAGAACCACACATTTCACAAGGATGAAAATCTTGTTCGCCTATGCTAAAAAATTTAGTATATATTTTAGTGTGTTTCTTCATCGTCTTTAATAGATTTTTTTATAGCAATAATTATTAATGATACCATAATAATAGTAAATCCCATATAAATTATTGCTTCAACTAATTCAATCATCTTTGTTTTGGTTTTAAAAAATGTATCTAATTGTATCTAATGAAAAAAACTTTTCATATTCATGTTTAAATTGTTCAATCCAAACATTTTTCCATTTTATAGGATATCTCATAACACCAGATTTGTTTTTTATTTCAGAAGAATATTTCATTAATTCTTTTGCTTCTGGTAATGCTTTATCCATTTGATATTTATGATTAGTTAAAGCTATAATTTCACATTTTATAGTGCCTACTATTTCTTTAATTAATTTAAATAAATTAACATATTCTTCTCTCCATCCTTCTACAAAAATTAAAGGACTATAATTTATATGTACTTCCCAACCTAAATCTTTTAATCTATTTATGTCATGTATTCTGCTTTCAATACTTTGCATTTTAGGTTCAAGTATATTAGAAAACTTTTGAGGCATTAAACTTACTCTTACTCTTGGAGCTTTATTAAAATGCGTAACATCTAAATTTAATAAACCTGGGTATTTTGTAGCCATAGTTGTATTAAGATTTGTATGGTTATCATATCTTTTAAGATAATCTATTAATGGTTCTGGAGTATGTTTTTGCATTAATACTAAATCTGTATTGCAAGCTATATCTACCATAGTATATATAGGGTCTTGCTGATCAGGAACTTTATCATAAGTTTCTTCCCATTTTACAACAGAATTAAATATATCATTTACATTTTCATTTACAAATACTCTATGACCATTATATCTTGACATATAACAATATGTATCTATGCAATTTCCAAAACATCCATATATTAAATTTGGAGCTATACAATTTGCACTATTATTATTAGGTTTAGTTTCTAATGTTTTAGTTTTTTGTTTTTTTAAATTCATTTTAAATTCCAATTTGATTAATAAAATTTTCTTCATTAGGATCTGGAATGTCAATTCCTTTAATAGCCCAATGATTTTGAATTGTCTGTTTAAAATCATTAAATTGTATAGTGTTCATAGATTTTGTAGATACATCATTAAAAATTAAAATTTCTTTACCTAATACATTTAAAGTGTTAAACTTAGAAGCAATAACAACAGATTTATGATATGCGTGTATTTCTTCTTTAGTAAATAATTCACCTTGTATGTTGTATAAATCTTGAGTAATTTTTTTTAAAGCTACACCCCAATACCATCTGTTTTGAGCATTAGAACGACTTTTTTTATATTTTTTAATGTCAATAACTACATCTTTACCTTCTATAGATGAAATAAAAGATTTAACTTTTTCTTCATTTAAGAAAGTTAATTTTCCTTTTTCTATTTTTGATATAAATTCCATAATGTTTTAAATAACAAAGGACACCGAAGTGCCCTTTATTAATCTTAAAATGGTAAATCATCACCTTTATCATCTCCTAAAGTATCATCAGACATACCTTTATCAGCAACTGGCTGTGCCTTGGTGGCTGCCGTTGCTGATTGTTTATGTTCTGATTCCCATTCTGCTAATCGAAGATTAAATTTCTCCATATCAGCAGGTCTTAAAGGAGTGTGAAAATATGATTGTACACCTTTTATTGTTTCTTCTGGTTTAGAAGAAAAACTATATTCTACTATTTCTTTTATAACAGGTTTGTTAAAATTGTTTTTGTCTTTACCTATATATTCAGATTTTTTAAATAAAGCTTTTATTTTACTTCCAATAATAGAATTTAAATATTCATTACCTTTTAAATTATCATCAGCATTAGCGTTAGACAAAAACTCTTTAAGTCTTTTTAATTTAAACTCTCTGGCTTTTTCTGATTCTTTTCCTGTTAATAAATAAAAAGTAACATTACTTGTTTTTTGATCTTCAGTTTCTACTGCAAATTCAATATAAGGATTGCCCTTATAATCTTTTCTACTTTCAGAAAGAAGATATGATTTAATCTTAACTATAAATACTCCAGGCTCATTTATAAATTTGCTTGAATTATCAAAGTCTTTTACGAGCTCTAACTCTTTGTTTATATCCATTATTTATCGGTTTTTTTGATTTCTGTTTTTTTATCCCATCCATAATATTTATCAACTTCATTTAATATTCCTGTAATGTCATTATCCATAATTGGAGGTAACATTTCCATTGGAGATTTAGCTGATATTCTATTATATCCAGGTTGTTTATTTGTTATAAATCTATATTCTTGCTTATCGTTTATTTCTTTAGCTTCAGAATAAATTACTATTACAAATTCTTTTTCAACTTTTTTCTTCCAACTACCATCTACAGCTATAAATCTTTCTTCGACTCCAGAATCTCCTTCAACAAATTGATCTATACCTATAAAAATTATGTATTTATCTGTATTCTTAGACATTTCCATAATTTTCTTGATTTCGTTCTTATAAAAATCCCAAACATCAAAACCATCATATAATGATTTTGCTTTCATGTATATCATTTCTATTAAAGAAGTAAAACTTTCAATTACTATTATATCTACATTAGGATTTTCAATTGCTTTAGATAAAGCTGTTTTAAATAATTGAAGAGAATTAATTGGTACATTAAGTTTAAATTCTGTTCCTTTTCTAAAAGGAAGTGCTTTTTGTTCAGTATTTAATATTACTGTTCTTTCAGGTGGTAAGTTACGCATTGACGTACTTTTACCTGTCCCTGATGGGCCACATATAAAAATATTCGGTTTCATTTAATTTTTAAAAATTCTAACTGATAAAGAATTATCAATTATTGATTTGTATTTATCTTCACGTTTTGGCATTTTTATAATTTTCTTTTCATTTAAATTTATTATTTCAGAATATGCTGTAATGTTATTATAATCAAAACATATTTGAATTAATTTATCTAATAAAACAAAATCATTCATGTTGCCATGGTACATTGTTACATTAACATTTGCCCTACAAACGTGTTCATTTTTGAATGTATCTTTATTAATATTTAGATTCATATCTGATACAATTTAAAGTATTATTTTAAATTACACAAATTATTTGTATCTTTTTTTGTGTTTTCTTTTTCTTAAATTTATAGATGAATTATTTTCTAATTTTCTTTTGAAATGCTTTAACATTTTAATTTTGAAATATCCCTTTATGTTTATTTCTTGATTATTTTTTAAAGCATTTCTAAGACCATTAAAAAATTGTACAATTACAATATTTACAACAATTGGATTTATATCTAATTTCTTAGAAATCTCTTGTATAATTTTTGAATGCTTGTAATTTTTCATTTTCTATAAATTCTATTTCTGATGCAAATTTAGTGAACTGACTAATGTATTTTAATTTTTCACTACCAATTCCAGTAGATCTACCTTTAGCAAAAATAATTTCTACTTCTTCAACTTCAGGTATTCTGTCTTCAATGTTATAATAAGCTGGTCTATAAACAAACATTACCATATCTGCATCTTGCTCTATTGCACCTGATTCTCTCAAATCTGAAAGGATAGGTCTTTTATTAGCTCTTTGAGATACAGCTCTGCTTATTTGAGATAATGCTATAATAACTATTTTTAACTCTCTACATAATTGTTTAAATGCTCTTGAGATTTTAGATATTTCTTGTTCTCGTGTTCCTGATTTAGATTTTAAATCAATTGTTACTAATTGTAAATAATCTACAATGAAAATTTTAACATTATCTTTAATATTATATTTTCTCATTTTATTACATATTTGATTTAAATTACCAGATTTATCATCTATAAAGTAATTTTTGTTTTCAAAATATTTTGCAGATTGATAAAAATTATTCCAATCAGTTTGTTTCATTTGTTTTTTACGAATTTTACTTAAATTAATTAATCCATGTGAAGCAATCATCCTGGTTAACATCTGTTCTTTTGACATTTCTAATGAAAATATTGCAATTTTGTTTTTATTAACAATATTATTTTTAACTATTTCAAGAACAAATGCAGTTTTACCCATTGAAGCTGCTCCAGCAATAATTACTAAATCAGAATATTCCCAACCATAAATAAAATTATCTATTTCAGCAATATAACTTTTTACATAATTTTTACCATGTACATCATTCATATTTGCAACTACATTTTCTAAAGTTTTAGTTACATTAAATTCATCTACATCTGAAAATTCTTGTAATTCTACGATTTTAGAAGTTATTTTAGAAATAATTTCTTCTGGGTTTACCATTTCGTTAGAATCTTCATTTATTTCATTTGATAAATTTAAAAGCTCTCTTCTCATAGCATACGCCATTAATAATTTAATATGAGCAGTTATGTGATGATCAGTTTGTATTGTTTCAGTAATTTCATTAATAAAATCTATTAAATCAAATTTGTATTTTTCTAATATTCTTTTAGTATATCCTTTACTATTTACTTTATCTGTAACAGTTATAATATCTACTTTTGATTCTTCTGCACATTCAACTATTGAATTGTAAATGTATCTATTAGCTTCAGTACTAAATCCTTTAATGTTTATTTGATCTGAAAATTCATAAAATTTATCAGGATAATTAATAAAGGTTGCTAATACTGCTTCTTCTAAATCTTCATTTATTTGTCCAAAAAATGTACCTTCTTGCAAAAAATTTAATTGTTTATCTAACATAATTTATAATTACGAGGAACAACAAAGTGCTCCCCGTATATTTTAGAAATCTTTAAAAATTTCATTTAATTTTTCATCAGTAAAGAATCCTTGATCTTCTGCATCTTTTGAAGCTGGTAACATATCATATAGTTTTTTAACTTCAATATACTTATCTTTTAAAATAGCATTATAACAAGAAAAATGCAGTACTTTAATAGGAAAGTGTCCTTTTAAATATTCATCTATTGCTTGACTTCTTTCGATATCTATATTTTTAGGTGAATCCTTATGTATTTTATTTACAATATCAGTTTCTCCTTCATATTTTGCTAATATATAAATATCCTTTCCGTTTACTCTTCTATATCCATCATATGATCTATCTATAAATACATTTTTAGGTGTAATTAAGACAATTCCATCATTATATTGAGTATATGCATTTTTGATACTCTCTTTACAATGAGAGCAATTCCAACTCGAGAATCCCATTATACATCTTCTTTAAAAAAACTTTCAACTTTAGATAGTAAAGATTTTGCTATTCTTTCTTTACCATTTTGCTCAACTCTATGAGAAATTATTGCTTTAATAAACAACTTTAAACTTACTGTAATTGGACTACCATATTGTTTTTCAGTTGCATATTTTTCAAATATTTCAATAACATCTGATTTATTAAAATTAACATCAGAAGCATCATATCCTTGAAATTTTGTTTTTTTCTTTTCTATTTTATCTTTAATTAATAGAGCAAGTTCTTCAACTTCTACATCATAAAGATTATTTACTTTTTTTTCTAAAACTTTTTCAATTTTCATATTTTAGTTATTAATTTTCCAGCGATATCTTCTATATCTCTTTTTCTTCGTGTATTTCCAGTTTGTACACCTACTTGAGTCATTGCTTGAGTAAGTTTCCAAATAGTATTTCTACCTTGTACACCATGTTCTGGGTTATTATCAGATAAGATATCAGTTAATGATTTAACTTCTTCTTTTCTCATACCTAATTTTGGAAGTAATTTAACTTCGTGATCTAAATTAATTAGCTTAGAACCGGCTTTCTCAATGTTTTGAATTTCATTAAATAAATAACTACTATCAAAAGCACTTTTAACAATATCTCTTACTAAAGAAGCTTGAGTTTCGGTATCTAATTTATATGTTTCATTACTTAAAATTAAATTATCTGGTAACTTTTTACCTAAATGAACTTGTCTAATTAAATTTTCTCTTGTCATTCCATTTAAACATACAACTTGCATAGAATATGATTGAACTCTTAATGCTCCATCTCCATAATCAGAGTTAGAAATTCTAAGTCCAAATACCATATATGTTGTACCATTGTATTGTGTTTGTACAGGCACTACTTCAGGTAATATAAATTCTATATAAGTTCTTGTAGGGTCATAACAACAATCTAATAATTTTGCTCCTTGATCTACACAGGCGTTAAAAAATTCAGCATAAATTTCAGCTGTATTTAATCTTCTATATTTATCAGATAAAACACCTTTAACTTCTCCATTTAGTTCTCTTAAAAGATATCTTTTGCTTTCATTATTAGTTGAGTGTTCATTTAATAATTTACTTGCTAAATCTCTTTCCCATTGTTCTTTACCAGTAGCTAAATTTTTCAAATAAGTTGTAGGTATTCCAAATTTATCTGCAAATTGTCCAATTGCATGTCTATGAATATTCTTTTCAGCATTTTCAAATTGCATTTTTACTACACCATTTGAATTAAAATTAATTATAGGTGAATCTTTACCAATAGGAACAACATAATCTATAATGTTATTACTTTCGTCTTGAATTTTTTGAATAATTGGCATTTTATCAGATGCATTACTCAATTTTCTTGTTATTTTTTCTTGAAGTATAGACTTCTCTGTTGGGTCAATTGTTTGTATTTCCATATATGTATTTTAAAACAAAGGACAACGAAGAGAGTCGCCCTTTATTTTAATTATAATTTAATTGGATTTACTATCATTTTATCTAAATTCATAAAAATTCCATTTTGTGAAGTTCTATATTGTCTAAATAATTTCCATAGTAAATTCATACCAAATTCTGCTAATGTTGAATTAACTAATAAATCTTGTCGATTTAAAGCTTCTAATGTACTACAGCTGGGTGTATCATCATTTTCAATTAATTTACCTAACGTTTTTTCCATTTCAATAATAGTTGGCATTGTAATACATTTAGCACCTTCAGGTTGATTAATATGACCCATAGTGCCTAATATTGCTTGACCGTAATTATTTCCATTTCCAAAATCTAACCAATAATAACAAGTATTATATGGTTGTTCTGTTCTTAATTTAGTTTTGACTTTTTGAATGTCTCTTCTAATTTGAACATTATCAACACAAGTAATAATTATATTATATTGTATTCTTGGGTTATCAAAATTAATTTCAAATTCTTTTGGAATACTATCCCAATTTGTACTATAAAATCTGTTAATTCTTTCTATTGTTACATCTGATTTAAACTTTCCTAAATCAGTTTCAGAAAATAATTGTCTACCAATATTTGCTTGTGAAACTTCATCAGGATCATAACATGTAACAAAAAAACCTGGATGTCCTAATCCTATTAATCCAGCATTCATTCTTCCTAATATAGCTAAAACTGAACTTCCTGTACCTCCAGCTCCTATTACTGCAATAGTTACTTTATGTACTGGTGCTATCAGTGATTGCTCCATATAATGATACTTCATATTAAATCTTTTAAAAATTTATTATAACTTGTAAGATTTGCATTGTCATTAAAACCATTTCTATCCCAAATAACATTAATATTGTTTTTAAAATTAGAATGATTTAAATGAGTAAATTTTGAATTAAAAAACATTTTTTCTATATGTATTATTAATTCTTCTAAATCAGATATATTCCAATCTATTTTAGCATTACCCATACAAACTTTTCCATCATTATAAATGTTATGAAAAGGAGCATAATAGATTTTAGTTTTTAAACCTCTATCTAATTTATATGCATAAACATATAATTCTCCGTTTTTAACTTGAAATATTAAATTAGGTATTATTTTACGCTTATTTTTTATTTGATTAGTTTCGCTAAAAGTTAATTCTCTTACACTTTTCTTAAATAACCACATCAAATTTAAACTTTGATCTTTTAAATTAAAACGTACAACATTAGATGGAATAAAGTTTTTAAACTCATATTTACTTTTGTCTATACCTTTAATTTCTTCAAGTAATTTACCTAAAAGTTTAACTCTTGCTGGTTTACCAGGTCCAAATGTAAATTTATTGTCTTGTAATTCTCTAATTGTATGTTCTTCAACATAAGATGAAGATTCACTATGATATACAATTAAGCTCATTACGGGTTTTAGTGTTTCTGGAACATTATTCATAAATTAAGTAACTATTTTCTAACCATTTTTTATATTTTTCTGGAAAATCATTGTTATAATCTTTTAAAAAAGGATTATTTTCTGTTAATTGTTGTTCTTTATAAAATGGTAAGATTTCACAGTTATTATAATAATACTGACCTTGTTCTTCATATCGTTGAAAAACAAAATCTGTTTCTTCAATAGACCATAAAAAATTAGCATAATATTCTGGACCAAATAAATAATCATCTACATCATTATTTTTCATCAGACTTTTAAATGGAATAAAATCGTTAAAATTAACATTTACAATTTCAAAACCTTCTTCAATCCATGCAACTAACTTTTGATCTTTATAATTATTTATTTTTATTTTACTCAATTTATCTTTTAAAGTAAATTCAGTATCTATAGATTTTTCAAAATTAACTTTTTGATGTAATGGTAAAACTTTATTTCTATAAACTTTTAAAGTTTGTTTCATTTCATCTACTTCGTCAATATCATTTATATCTTCTATATTTCCAATAAAATAATCATCTGAAATATCTAATATATAATCTATATTATGTAAGAATGGTATATTAAATTTTTGAACTAAATAAGAAAAATAATCCCACATAAAAGTTTGAAATTCTTCTTTAAGATTAAATATCCATTTTAATTCAGCACAAAATCCATTATCAATACCAGTAAAACCATTTCCTTGTCCAGTCCATAGTTCTAATTCCATTTTATCATTTTGATATATATTCCAATTATTTAAATCTTTAGTTATTTTTTTAATTAAATAATTATTAAACTCATATATATCCATGTTAGGTATATCATCATTTATATAATGTTTTCCAATTGGATATAACAATTTTAATAGCTGTTTAGGATTTTTGTAAAAAATTAAATCAGATTTAGATTTTAAAATAGGGGTCTTAATAGACAAGAAGGGGTTTTTAGCCTTTTCTCTTGTACTACATTTCGTTTGTCTTCGCTTTCGTGCAATATTATTCTTGCAATCGCCACGTTTGGGTTGATATATTTCTTGGGTTTGCATTCTAATAGTTTTATGTATAAGTTTTCTTTTTTCATAATCAAGGAACAACAAAGTGTTGCTCCCTGATTATTCTTATTCATAAAACCATTGCTTTTTAAGCATATTATGGTGCAAATTATTTGCTTTTAATGTTACGTTTTCACTACACATATAACATGTGTTACTTCCGTATTTTTCATTTACAAAACTTTCAAAATCAAATCTATTTTTTTGATTTAAAGATTTAAAATTGATAGTTTCAACTATAACACTTGCTGAACTATATTCAAAAATTATAACATAATAGTTCACTTTTTTTTAGTATTTAAATACTTTAAAAAATATCCCTCATTAAAATTTGAACAAGTTTTTTTTATGTGTTTAGTAATTGTAAAAGATATATCATTAAAATCTTGAACAGATGTATGTTTCTTGACCTCTAATAGAGCGTCTGCTACAATAATAAAATCTCTTCTTGTCATAGTTATCCTTTAGTTCCAACGTTATTTTGGAATTTATAAACAACTTTGTCATTTTTAATTTCTGGTCCTACTACAGAAGCTGTAGTTAATTCAGGATATTGTCCAGAATAAAAATCTAATACATCATTAACAGTCATATTGTTAGATGGGTCTGTTAATTCTGTATCTCCATGCATAAAGATTCTTTCTATTTGTTTTATTTCCATTAGTAATAAGTAATATTAGATGGGTTATTATTTAGTTTTTCGTTTCTTTCATCAATAATCATTTGAGTTTGCTCATCAGTTATTCCTAAAGAATTATTTTCTTGTGTAGGTGGAGTTTTAAATTCTTCAATATTAGCTTCATCTACTCTTGCATCAAATTCTTTATCTTGCATACGCATTTCTTCATCTACATTTTTCATTTCTTTATGAAACTTTGGTGTTCCATCAGGATATGTAGGTTGAGCTGGTTCAACTTGAACTGGTTCAGCTCTTGGTACATCAGGTAATGGTTGACTAAACATATCAGGTTGAGTGTTTTGCTCATTACATTCTTTAACAAGCTGTGTAGCTTTACTAAACTTAGGATCATCATTAAGTATTTGATTGCAAATAAATTTACATTTATCA